>Ga0315908_10002227_pt1 | contig 14278 bp, 14 predicted proteins | sample LakEriMetagenome_12_FD_203520 | JGI IMG/M metagenome (GOLD analysis project Ga0315908, IMG submission 203520) | Freshwater fungal communities from buoy surface, Lake Erie, Ohio, United States - Buoy 4 MA124 | ecosystem: Environmental > Aquatic > Freshwater > Lake > Lake biofilm | place: USA... | reverse complement strand
TCGCGCCGCGGTGGCGGCCCTGGCGGAGCACCTGCTGGGGGGGCTCTGCCAGCACTTCGCCTTCTGGGTGTGCGGCGAAGATGTGGCCCGCAAGAAGCCCGATCCGGAGGCCTACCGGCTGGCCCTGCAGCAGCTGGGCTACCCCGCCAGCACAGTGCTGGCCTTGGAAGATTCCGGCAATGGTCTTGCGGCCGCCGCCAGCGCCGGACTGGCCTGTCTGCTCACCCTTAGTCACTACGGCAGTGCGGAACCGCCGCAGCGCTTTGCGCGGGCGCGGGCGGTGGTGGATCAGTTGGGCGCCGGGGCGGCCGTGCTGCGGGGGCCCGCTTGTCAGGGCGGGCAGATCACGCTCTCCTATGCCCAGGCTTTGCTGGAGGATTCGCCCACGTGACGCGTTCGAACCTGCAGCCCACCCGCTTCAATCGGGCTATCGAGCGGCTAGGAGCCCAGCTGCTGGGCAATCTGCGAGGCAATTGGCGCCTGCGCAGCAGCGTGGTTTTGGCCCTGCTGCTGGGCTTCTACGCCGGCAGCAACCTCACGGCATACGTGCTGCTGGAGATCCCCGGTGGGCGCCCGATGGCGGTGCTCACCATGGTGCTGCTGTTGGAGCTGGTCGTGCGCGTGCGCGGCCGTTTGGTTCGAGCCACGCCCGGACTCGGCTGGGTGCTGGTCGACAACCTGCGCATTGGCATGGTGTACGCAGTGGTTATTGAGGCCTTCAAGCTCGGCACCTGATGGATTCCCAGCTAGAGCGCAGGTTTGTGCAACCCCTGCTGGCCCAGTTGCAGCTGCTGGGCCGCAGGGGCCAGCGCGCGGTGCTGGCCCTCAATGGGCCGGTGGGCGCTGGTAAGTCCACCATGGCTCGAGTGCTGCAGCAACGGGCCGCCGGCCTAGGGCTGGGGCTGGCGGTGGCCTCAATCGACGACTTTTACCTGCCCTGGGAGCAGCGGCAACGAGCGCTTGAAGGCAACCCTTTTGGCGTATCCCGGGTGCCTCCCGGCTGTCATGACGTGGCCCTGGCGCTGGATTGTCTCGACGCCTGGCAGGCAGGCGGCGCCCTGCGCCTGCCTCGCTTTGACAAGACCCTGCGGGGTGGCCAGGGTGACCGCTCTGCTGAGGAGCTGGTGGAAGCGGAGGTGTTGCTGCTGGAGGGCTGGCTGCTCGGTTGCCGCTCGCTGGGGAGGGAATCCCTTGCCACTATTCAGCCCCCGGCCGGGCTCAACCAAGAGGAGCTGGCCTGGCTGCCCCACTGGGACCTAGCGCTTGAGGCTTATCAGCCGCTTTGGCAGCGCTGCGCCCAATTGTGGCTGCTGCGTCCCCAAAGCTGGCAGTCACCGCGCCGTTGGCGCCTGCAGGCGGAGGCAAAACAGCGCCGCCGAGGCGAAGCCTGGTTGCCAGCGAGTGAGCTGGATCGCGTGGTGCGCGCCAGCCTTTGTTCCCTGCCCCCATCCCTTTATCAGAATCCCCTGCTTGAGCTAGCCAGTGGTCACGCAGTGCTGGACAGCCGCCGTCGCTGGATTGATGGCAGATGGATTGATGGCAGCTGGATTGGCGGCAGCTGCGTTAGCTCAGAGACCTGATTGAGTATTCGGAACGATCAGCTTTCGCCGTCGTCGCCTTCCTCATCCACCGGATAAATAAAGCCTTGGGCCTTGCCGCTCAGCACTGCTTTGCCGATGGAGAGAGCTTTCTGAGCTGCCACCGCGGCCTTGCCCTTCCAAGTTGCATGGCGCTGGTTGCGCTTGCCCTGGGAAGTTTTCTTCTTAGGAACAGCCATTCCGGCCTACTACATCAAACCAAGATCTTCCGTTGTCGCCTGGCCTTTCGTCAAATCGCTAAGCTCAGTGCAAAGACAGAACCTAGTGAGCGACAGCATTTCTCCAATTGGGCAATCCATGCGGTTGAACGGACTATCGACTCGCGACCCTGCACCCTCCTACAGCCAGTTGCTGAAGGATCTGGGGGCGGGCAAGGTCAAGGATCTGGAGTTGTCCTTGCGGCAGCGGGAAGTGCGGGTGCGCTTCGACGACGGACGCCAGGCCACGGTGCCGGTATTCAGTAACGATCAGCTGCTTTTGCGCACCGCCGAGCAGGCGAAGGTGCCCCTCAACGTGCGCGATGACCGGGCTGATGGCGCCACGGCTGGTCTGGTGGCTAATGGCTTGTTGGTGCTGTTGCTTTTGGCTGGACTAGCCCTCCTGATCCGTCGCTCGGCCCAGGTGGCCAATCGGGCCATGGGCTTCGGCAGCAGTAAGCCCCGGTTGCAGGAGGAGGGCGGCGTGGCGGTGCGATTTGAGGATGTGGCCGGTATCGGTGAGGCCAAGGAGGAGCTGCAGGAGGTGGTCACCTTCTTGAAGGAGCCGGAACGCTTCACCGCCGTGGGCGCAAAGATCCCCAAGGGTGTGCTGCTGGTGGGGCCTCCAGGCACTGGCAAAACCCTTTTGGCCCGAGCCATTGCCGGCGAGGCGGGCGTGCCGTTTTTCTCGATGGCCGCCTCCGAATTCGTTGAGATGTTCGTGGGGGTTGGTGCCAGTCGGGTGCGAGACCTATTTCGCAAGGCCAAAGCCAAAGCGCCCTGCATCATTTTCATCGACGAGGTAGATGCGGTCGGTCGCCAGCGAGGTGCTGGTATCGGTGGCGGCAACGATGAGCGGGAGCAGACCCTCAACCAGCTGCTCACCGAGATGGATGGTTTCGCGGATAACTCCGGCGTAATTCTGCTGGCGGCCACAAACCGACCTGATGTGCTCGATAGCGCCTTGATGCGGCCTGGTCGTTTTGACCGCCGCATCACCATTGACTTGCCAGATCGCCGCGGCCGTGAGGCGATCCTTGCGGTTCATGCCCGTAGCCGCCCCCTGGCTGGGGCGGTGTCGCTTTCGGCCTGGGCCAGCCGCACCCCGGGTTTTTCTGGGGCCGATCTGGCCAACCTCCTCAACGAGGCAGCCATCCTCACGGCACGCCATCACCAGAGCGAGATCGACGACGGCGCCCTAGCCGGTGCCCTCGAACGCATCACCATGGGCCTGACGGCGGCACCGCTGCAGGACAGTGCCAAAAAGCGGTTGATTGGCTATCACGAGGTGGGCCATGCCCTACTCACCACCTTGGTGCCGAAGGCCGATCCCCTCGACAAGGTGACCCTTCTGCCGCGCTCAGGCGGAGTTGGCGGCTTTGCCCGAATGATGCCGGACGAGGAGATCCTCGACTCCGGGTTGATTAGCAAGGCCTACCTGCAAGCCAGGCTTGTGGTTGCTTTGGGTGGCCGCGCAGCTGAGCTGGTTGTTTTTGGTCCCGCTGAGGTGACCCAAGGTGCCAGTGGTGATCTGGATATGGTCACCCGCATCTGCAGGGAGATGGTGACTCGCTACGGCTTCTCCAGTCTTGGCCCGGTGGCCTTGGAGGGGGATGGGGCTGAGGTTTTCCTCGGCCGCGACTGGCTGCGATCCGAGCCGCCCTATTCGCGAGAAACCGGCAATCGCATCGATGGCCTGGTGCGCGAACTGGCTAGCTCAGCCCTCAACCAGGCCGTGGCCTTGCTGCAGCCACGCCGAGCCCTAATGGATGAGCTGGTCGAAATGCTGATCCGAGATGAAACCATCGAAGGTGAGGCTTTCAGATCGGTGGTGACAAGCCATGAGGCGGCCCATCCGCAGCCGACTGGCTCAGCCGTTGCCCTGCAGGCCACCGGAAAAGCGGATGTCGAGGCTGCGCAAGTAGGTGTGTAGGGCCGCATCCTGAATCGGCAGCAACCGGGACATCCGCTCGCTGCTGTTTACATGGGCGTGCCAGTAGCCAGGCGGTGTGATGAAGGCCCCGCCGGAATGCCAGTCGATGCGGCTGGGATTGGCGATGGCGCCGCTGGCATCGAGCTCCGTGCCCACCAGGGTGTAACAGCCCGGGTCGCAATCGATGATTAGATCAAGGGCCACCGATTGGTGCCGGTGTGGTGGCTGGATGGCGCCAGCAGGCACCACTCCGAGCATGGCCCAAAGGGTGTGGGTCACGGTGCGGCTTTGGGGCAGATCGCTGTTAGCTAGCAGCAGGCTCAGCCGGTTGCTGCGTGCAGAGCTGGGATCGGCGAGCAGCTGGTCTAGTTCGCGCTGCAGCAGGGCGGCGGGGTAGTGGGTTGGCTCGAAGCGGGCGGTGCTGGCCTCGACGCCGAGGTGGCTGAGCAGGGGACCGTCGTGCACCCAGTAAAGAACGCTGGTGGCCTCTGCAGTTAGCAGGGGGGGCTCGCCAGCCGGCAATACAAAAAGATCTCCAGCGCTCCAGTCAAGCTGCGGCGTGCCAGCACGCTTGAGGCTGCCCGATCCTTGCAACACATAAAACAGCAAGCTGGTGGCGTTCGCCGCTGTCTTGAGGCCTTCACCTGCTTCGATGCGCACAAAGTTGGCCGATAGGCCAGGGCTGGTGGCCGGGGAGCTACAGCCGAGCTCGCTGCTGAGATCGAGAGGCAGAACCGCCGTGGGCCCTGACTGGTGCAGGGCTGGGTCCCATTGGCGCAGGGGGATCGGTTCGGTTAGCCCAGCTCGCACCGGATTGGCAGCCTGGCGGTAGTCGAACAGCTCTGCCTTGGCTTGCCACTGGGCAGAGCCGGTAGTGGGGATCGACTGGATCGGGGCCTGGGTCATTGCTCTGGCTCCTCGCGGGATCTGAACACTATTAGGACTTGGCTTGCGCTTGGAGGCTTGGGTCAGCCGCCGGCCACGGCGGGAACAATCGAAACCTCATCGCCGTCGCTGAGGTTGGTGGCCTGGTTGTCGAGGAAGCGGATGTCCTCACTGTTCACGTAGACGTTGAGGAAGCGGCGCAATTTGCCGGCCTCATCGCACAACCGACCCTTGATCCCCGGATAGCGGCCCTCGAGGGCATCGATCAGGCCATCCACGCTGGAGGCATCGAGATCCACGCTGGCCTCGTCGTTGGTGAACTTCTGCAGGGGGGTGGGGATCAGAACCTGAACTGCCATGGCGGGGATTGGAGGGGCGTGGGAAATGGTTGGGGTGATCAGGGCTAGTGGTGATCAGTGCTGGTGGGAGGCTTGCGCTTTTGCCCAGGCCGCTTTGAAGCTGTCGAGCTGGGCCTCAATCAGGTAGGGCTCGCCGATGGAGGAGGCGATCGCCTCAGTCGTCTTGAGACCGTTACCGGTGATGTAAGCCACGGTGGTTTCGTCAGGATTGATCTTGCCCTGCTCCACCAGCTTCTTCAGCACTGCGATGGTGGTACCGCCTGCCGTTTCGGTGAAAACGCCCTCGGTTTCAGCCAGCAGCTTGATGCCCTCGATGATCTCTTGGTCGCTGACGGCGGCGATGCTGCCGTTGGTCTTCTTGGCGATGTCGATGGCGTAGGGGCCGTCCGCCGGGTTGCCAATGGCAATCGACTTGGCGATCGTGTTGGGCTTCACCGGAGTGATGAAGTCCCGGCCTGCTTCGAAAGCCTGGGCGATCGGGGAGCAGCCCTCGGCCTGGGCGCCGCTGAAGCGCACGTGCTTCTCCTGTACCAGCCCCACCTTGATGAACTCGTCAAAACCCTTGCGAATCTTGGTGAACAGGGAGCCGGAGGCCAGGGGCGCCACGATGTGGTCTGGCAATTGCCAGCCCAGCTGCTCGATCACCTCGTAGCCCAGGGTTTTTGAGCCCTCGGAGTAATAGGGGCGCAGGTTGATGTTGACGAAGCCCCAGCCGAAGGTGTTTGCCACCTCGGAGCAGAGGCGATTCACCTGGTCGTAGTTGCCATGCACCGCCATCAAGGTGGGGTTGTAGATCAAGGTGCCCAGCACCTTGCCCAATTCCAGATCGCTGGGGATGAACACACAGCAGTCGAGGCCGGCGTGGGCGGCGATTGCGGCGGTGGAGTTGGCCAGGTTGCCAGTGGAGGCGCAACTCACCGTGGTGAAGCCCAGCTCCCGGGCGCGGGTGAGGGCCACACTCACCACCCGGTCCTTAAACGAGAGCGTCGGCATGTTGACGCCGTCGTTCTTGATGTAGAGGCTCTTGAGGCCGAGTCGCTTGGCCAGGTTGCCGGCTTTGAGCAGTGGCGTAAAGCCCGTGCCTACATCAATGGGATCGCCTTCAATCGGCAGGAATTCGCGGTAGCGCCAGATAGAAGCGGGCCCCGCCTCGATCGTGGCCCGGCTAACCCGATTTTTGATGGCCTCGTAGTCGTAGACAACTTCGAGCGGTCCGAAGCAGACGTCTTCGCAGACGTGGCGAGCGCTCGCTTCGTAGGGATGGCCGCATTCCTTGCAGCGCAATCCGGTGAAGGTGGAGCGGGAGAGGGTGGCAGTCACAGTCACGCTCAGGGTTGATAGGAAGTTAGCAGCGGTGGAACCGGGACTTCTTAATATCCGATCTTGGAGCTCGGGTAATGCCTCTTCCTTCTGGGCCCCTTGACCTGGGGGGTTCACTTCTTAGCCTCCGATGGTGACAGCACCCTCCCCGCGCTTCTCCGCTGAAAGCCTCTTCGGCGCTCTGCGCTGGCTGGCCGCACTAGCCCTGCTGTTCGGCTTGCTGCTCTTGATTGCCAGGCTCGGCATTGAGAGGCTCTGGTTTGCCCAGTTCGGGGCTGAGATGGTGGTGATGCGCCGCTGGCTGCTCCAGCTGCTGGGCTTCGCCGTTGTGATGGGCCTGGGTGTTCCTCTTCAGCTGCAACAGCTGAATCGCTGCTGGCGTCTGCGTCAGCAGGCAGCCAGCAAAGAACTGCCCAAATCCCCCCTAGTTGTGCTCGGGCAGAGGCGGCTGCTGCTCGTTCTTGGAGTCTTGCTTTTGCTGCTGGCGGCAGGACTCACCTATTTGATGGTGCAGGCCAGGGACCTCATTGCCGCTCCCTTCAGTGGCCAGGTGATCACAGGCATTCCCGTGTTGGCCGATCTCAGGCCTCTGGTCGTGGTGGCCCTGGCGGCGGGGCTGCTGGTGCCGTTGCTGCTTTGGCCCCTCACCACTCTGCGGATCAGCTTGGCCACGGCCCTGGCCGGCTCTGCCACGGCGCTGGCTCGGGGTTGGAGCCTCTGGCTGCCTGCTCTCCTGGCGGTGCCTTTCCACGAGGTCGACCCAGTTACGGGATTTGATCTGCGCTTCACCGTGCTGCAGCTGCCGGCGTTGCATTTGCTGATCAGTGTGGTGATGGCCCAGGCCGTTGTTGGCCTGGCTGGCTGTCTCTGGCTGACCTGCACAGAGGGCACGAGCCTCTCGGAGCTCCGCTTTCCAGGACTCAGCTCCCTGCAGCAGCGAGTGCTGCAGCCCCAGTTTGCGGTGCTGGCTCTGATGGCGGCCTTCAGCAATGCTCTCTCGCCCTTCGATCTGATGGTGCAGGGCAGCGGGGTGGCCTCGGGAGCGGGATTTGTGGATCTGCATGTGCGCCTGCCCCTGCGTCTGCTGTTCAGCGGGCTGCTCCTACTCACGGCCCTGGGGCTGCTGGTGCCGCTGCCCAAGGGGTGGCTGCGTCGTGGTGCCCTAATTCCTCTGGCGTTAACGGCCCTGGCCGTGCCGATCACCGAGTGGATTGTGGCTCCCCTGGTGCAGAGGTTCTTGGTGCAGCCGCGGGAGTTGGTTCTTGAATCCCCCTATCTGGCGCGGTCCATTGCGGCCACTCGGCAGGCGTTCGGCCTTGAATCCGTTCAGACGCTTACCCTCCAGCCCCGCCAAAACCTCACCGCCGCCGATCTGGCGCAAGCGCCGGGCACCCTGGCCAACATCCGCTTGTGGGACAGCAAGCCCCTGCTGGAGGCCAATCGCCAACTCCAACAGCTACGCCTCTACTACCGCTTTCCCTCAGCGGCCGTCGATCGCTATCCCCTTGGCAGCGATCCGGCCCGCCAGGGCTCCCAGATGGTGTTTATCGCTGCCCGGGAACTCGATACTGGAGCCCTGCCCAAGGACTCCCGCACCTGGTTGAACCGCCATTTGGTTTTCACCCATGGCTACGGCTTCACCGTCAGTCCCGTGAATGCCTTCGGTCCCGACGGGCTGCCGCTGTATTTCGTCAAGGACCTGGGGCGGAGCGGCACGGTGCAGGGCATCCCCCAACTGGGCCTGCCTGACTCCACCGTGCGCCAGGCTTTGCCTGTGGGACGGCCCCGCCTGTATTTCGGCTCGGCCAAGGCGCCCTATGTGATTGCCCCCACCAAGGTGCGTGAGTTCGACTACTCCGAGGGGGAGCTGAACATCTATTCCCACTACGGCGGTGCTGGGGGCGTGGCCATTTACGGTCCCCTGGAACGTCTGATGGCAGCGGCCTATCTGCCAGAGCTGCGGCTGTTGTTCACGGGGTCTTTGCAGCCAAATTCGCGGCTGCTGCTCCGCCGCCAGGTCAATGAGCGCCTTGCAGCTCTGGCGCCGTTTCTGCGCTTCGAGAGCCAGCCCTACCTCGTCACGGCCAGGGTGCCGTCCACCCCCGGCTACGACCCCGGTCAGCACCAGTACTGGCTGCTCGATGGCTTCACCAACAGTCGCAGCTACCCCTACAGCGATGCCAACCCCTCCGGTATCCGCTATTTACGCAATCCGGTGAAGGCCGTGGTTGACGCCCATAGCGGCAAGGTCTGGCTCTATGTGAATGATCCCAGTGATCCAATCCAGCGCACCTGGCAGAAGGCGTTCCCTGAGCTGTTCAGACCGCTCTCAGCCATGCCGAAGTCGCTGCTGGCCCACATTCAGGTGCCCCAAAGCCAGTTTCAGGTGCAGGCCGAACGGCTGCTGCGTTACCACGTAACCGATGTGCGCACCTTCTACAGCGGAGATGACGTCTGGTCGATGCCACTGGAGATCTACGGATCCTCGAATACGCCGGTGCGCCCGTATCACGTGACGGTGCAGCTGCCGGGAGAAAGCAAGCCGGAATTCGTTTTGCTGCTCCCCTTCTCGCCCTTGAAGCGTCCCAACATGGTCGGTTGGTTGGCTGTCCGCAACGACCCCCCCAACTACGGCCAGCAGCTGCTGGTTCGCTTCCCCCAGCAGCGCCTACTTCTTGGGCCGCAGCAGATCTCCTCACTGATCGAGCAGGATCCCGCCATCAGCTATCAGTTCGGCCTTTGGAACCGGGCTGGCTCCAGCGTGATCCACGGCAATCTGCTCGTGCTGCCGGTGGGTCGGGGGCTGTTGTATGTGGAGCCCATCTACCTGCAGAGCAAGAACAACAACCTACCCACGCTGGTGCGGGTGGTGGTGACGGACGGCACCAACTTCGTGATGGAGCGCAATCTTCAGGATGCCCTGGCCAAGCTCGTGAGCAGCAAGAATGGGGTGGTAGCTGGCCGCTCACTGACCCTGGCCGGTACTGCTGGCCGGCGCCAATAAAAAAGGGGCCCCGTGTGGGGCCCCTGGAATCCGATCGCTGGCCAGATCAGGCTGCGACTGCTGCCTTGGGGTCAAGGGCGCCCTTGGCGTAGAGGCCGGCGTAGTAGTTGATGTCGCGCTGCTTGATCTTGCTGGCGTTGCCTGCACACCAGAACTGCTGATAACGATCCAGGCAAACCTGCTTCATGTACTGGCGGGCAGGCTTGTTGAAGTGGCGGGGATCGAAGTTGGCGGGATCCTTGAAGGCCGCTTCCCGAACAGCTGCGGTGAAGGCCAGGCGGTTATCGGTGTCGATGTTCACCTTGCGCACGCCATTGCGGATGCCCTCCTGGATCTCTTCGACGGGCACGCCGTAGGTCTCGGGGATGGCGCCGCCAAACTTGTTGATCATGTCCAGCCACTCCTGGGGAACCGAGGAGGAGCCGTGCATCACCAAGTGGGTGTTGGGGATGGCTTTGTGGATTTCGGCGATGCGGCTGATGGCCAGCACTTCACCAGTGGGCTTGCGGGTGAACTTGTAGGCGCCGTGGCTGGTGCCGATGGCGATTGCCAGGGCGTCAACTTTGGTTTTGGCGACGAAATCGGCTGCTTCGGCGGGGTCGGTGAGCAACTGGCTGTGGTCGAGCTTGCCCTCAAAGCCATGGCCGTCCTCGGCCTCACCCATGCCGGTTTCCAGGGAACCCAGGCAACCCAGCTCGCCTTCCACACTCACGCCGATGGCGTGGGCCACGTCCACCACCTCTTTGGTGACAGCCACGTTGTACTCGTAGCTGGCGGGGCTCTTGGCGTCTGCCATCAGCGAGCCATCCATCATCACCGAGGTGAAACCGTTAGCGGCAGCACCAAAGCAGGTGGCAGGGCTGTTGCCGTGGTCCTGGTGCATCACCACCGGGATGTCGGGATAGGTTTCGACTGCGGCCAGGATCAGGTGGCGCAGGAAATTTTCACCGGCGTACTGGCGGGCACCGCGGGAGGCCTGCAGAATCACCGGAGAGTCGGTCTCACTGGCCGCCTCCATGATCGACTGCACCTGCTCCAGGTTGTTTACGTTGAAGGCAGGGATGCCATAGCCGTTCTCAGCGGCATGGTCGAGCAGCAGCCGAAGCGGAACGAGCGCCATGGGAAAACCTCTCGGGGTCGGGAGTTGAACTGGCGCCGACTCTAGGTGATGCCCCTTGGAGTGATCTGGCCAGCTCCCAGGCGGGCCAAGTCGCAGCAGCGCTGACTCAGCACTGCCTCGCCCAAGCCAGGCAGCATCGGCCGGCCCTCGCGCACCGCCGCACTCCACCAGCTGTGGATGCGCTCCACCGGCGCTATCCGGCCATCGGCCCAGGTGCGAGCAAAGCTCCAGCGCTCATCAGCCTCCACCGGCCGCAATGGCTCTCCCGCCTGGGAGTGCCACAGCCCAAAGCCATGCACGTAGTCGGCCTGGTTGTCGGAGCCGAGCACGGCGGTGCCGTCACGGCCATACAGCTCCAGCCAGTAGCCCCGGCCCCTGCGGGCCACGGAGGCCAGGTTGAGCTGGGCCGGCACCCTCTGCCCCAGTGGTGTTTCCAGCTCCAGCTGCACCAAGGCGATGTCTTCGGCATCCACCCTGGCTAGGCCACCACTGCCATCGGCTAGGGGCCGCTGGGTAATTGCCGTGCTCAATTGGGCCCTAAGGGAGTGGCTTGGACCCACCAGCCAGTGCAGGGTGTCAAAGGCATGGGTGCCCAGCGCTCCCAGCACCCCGCCACCTTCGGCTGCCTGGGAATACCAGCTCCAGGGGCGCGAGGGGTCAGCTCGGCTGCCCATCAGCCAGTCGTATTTCACCAGCACCAATTCACCGAGGACGCCGCTGGCCAGCAGGTCGGCGAGCTGCTGAAACAGGGGAACGGCCCGGTATTCAAAGTCGACCGCCACGGTTAGCCCCCGCTGCAGGGCCAGCCGTTGCAGGCTCTCGATCTGCTCGGCGTTGAGGGCTACGGGCTTCTCCAGCAGCAGGTGCTTGCCCGCTTCCAGGGCGCGCCTGGCTAGATCAAAACGCGGCCCCGGCGGGGTGGCGATCACGATCGCCTCGACGGCCGGATTGGCCAGCAGCCCATCGAAGTCGCTGTGGCCAGGCAGTTCGGCGCTGCGGCAGGCGGCTTCCAGTCGCTCGGGGCGCGGGTGCCAGAGGGCCACCGGCTCGGTGCCGGGGCAGGCGCGCAATGCGGGTAGGTGCACGGCCTCGCCAAAGCCCAGGCCAGCAATGGCGACCTTCAGCGGGGGAGCGCTCATGAGAGGCCCTCGGCTGCGGTGGCACAAACTTCGCCGATCACGCTGCTGATCAGGTTGTCCCCCGATGCCGGCTGCCATTCAGCTCTGAACTGGGGTAGGCCGTTGATAGAGGTGTCGCGGAACAGCTCCTGGCCGCAGTCGATTTCCATCACGTAAAGATCGGCGAGGGGCCTGGGTTGCTCCTCGCTGACAGGTTTTTGGAAGCGTGTCAGCACCGAAATATTGCCGCCGCGGCTGGTGCGTAGGCTGCCGCCGTCCCACCACTGGCGTCCCTCGCTGGTGCTGGCCACCTCATGCCAGTCGACCGGGCCAGCTAGGGCCCTTCCAGGCGTGGCGGCCAGGATCCCCACGACCAGCAACATCAGCAGCAGGGAGTGGGCTGCCCGGCGCAGGCCGCTCATGCCGCCACCGTTTCACGGCAGCCGTGCATGGTCAGCAGGCTGGCCAGGGTTGCCTTGAATTCAGTGCGATCCACGATCGCGTCAACGAAGCCGTGGTCGCGCAGGTACTCGGCGGTTTGGAAGCCCTCGGGCAGCTTTTCGCGCAGGGTCTGCTCAATCACCCGGCGGCCGGCGAAGCCGATCAGGGCCTTGGGCTCGGCCAGGATTAAGTCGCCCAACATGGCGAAGCTGGCAGTTACACCCCCTGTGGTGGGGTAGGTAAGCAGGGGCAGGTAAAGCAGCTCTGCCTGGCGGTGCCGCTCCAGGGCGCCGGAGATCTTGGCCATCTGCATCAAGCTCAACATCCCCTCCTGCATGCGGGCACCACCGGAGGCGCAGACAATCAGCACCGGTATGCGCCGGGCGGTGGCGGTTTCGATCAGGCGGGTGAGCTTCTCGCCCACCACCGAACCCATCGAGCCGCCCATGAAGCGAAAATCCATCACTCCAAGGGCCAGGGGTAGGCCACTAGTGCGGCAGATACCGGTAACCACGGCGTCGCGCAGGCCCGTGCTCTGCTGGCTGTCGCGGATGCGATCGGCGTAGCTACGCCGGTCCTTGAAGGCGAGGGGGTCGGTGGGCGAGAGGCCGGTATCCATGGGCTCGAAGCTGCCCGGGTCGGCGATCAGGGCGATGCGCTCAGGGCTGTCGATGCGGTTGTGGTGGCCACATCCCTTGCAAACGCTGGCGTTAGCCACCAGGTCTTTGCGATACACCACCAAACTGCATTCCGGGCACTTGCTCCAGAGACCATCGCCCTCCTCCGGCTCCTGGGTGACCCGCACGGTTGGGGCATTTTTCTGGCGATCCGCAAACCAGTCGAACAGCGACATGCGGCGTTTACCAACAGCTCAACCTATTTAAGGCGCTTCACCACACCAGCCCCAGCACGGCCAGCCATAGGTCGTTGCCGAGTAGCCACACGGCGGCTCCTCCAGCTGCAAGGAAGGGGCCAAAGGGAAAGGGCTGGTGCTTGCCCAGCAGGCCGCTGAGCCGGCCGATGCTGCCCAGCACCGCCCCGGCAAACACCGCCAAGATCACGGTGATGCCAAGCCCGGTGAGGCCAAGCCAAGCCCCCAGCAGGGCGGCCAGTTTGGCGTCTCCCAGGCCGAGGGCCGGCCGGCCGATTGCCTTGTGGGCCAAGGCACTGACCGTTTCAAAGCCAACCAGGCCAACTCCAGCGGCCACCAGATGGTGAAACAGCAGCTCTCGGCCGATTTCGTCACCCTGCTGGAAGCCGATCACTGCGGTCACCGCCAGGCCTAGTAACAGGCCAATTCGGCACAGGGGTTCGGGCAACCAGAGGCGGTCGAGGTCGATCAACACCAGCGGCAGCAGCCAGCTCAACAGCAGCCAGCCTGCGGCTACCAGCAGCCAGGGCTGGGGCTGGCTGCCCATGGCGCTCGGCTGGGCCAGCAGGGCCGCTACCCAAAGCCCGGCGCTAAGCAGCTCCACCAGGGGGTAGCGGCAGGAGATCGGAGCACCGCAGTGGCCACAGCGTCCCCGCAACAACAACCAGCCCAGTAGGGGCACATTTTCAAACCAGCGCAGCCGGCTGCCGCAACGGGGGCAGTGGCTGGGTGGCAGCACGACCGATTCCTCCCGAGGCAGGCGCCAGGCCACCACATTGAGAAAGCTGCCTACGCAGGCCCCAAGTAGCGCCACCACAACGGGCACGGCTGGGGAGCTGGCAAGCAGCGGAGCAAGGGCGCTCAATCGGACCTCAGGCGAGAGGGGGTGAGGACGGTTTGCGGGGTAGACGCAGCCTGGCTGCACCGCTCCGTGCCAGGCGGCCACGGATCAAATCAATGGGCACAAATTGCTCATCGGGCAGCAGCACCGGCTGGTCGAAAACAATCCTGCCCTGCAATATGTGCTTGCCATTGAGAACCACGCCGGAGGGTTCGTGGCCGGCGTTGCCGAGCTCCAAAGACTGAAACAAGATGCGGCGAGCTGCCTGAATCACCAGGCTGCTGTTGATCTGGTCGAGACGCAATGATTCTGCGGCCTTGGTTTTGGCAGCCCCCGGAATCAAAAATGACGGGGAAGGATTCTTCGTGGGTGTGGCGAAGGAGATCGGCCTCACCAAAACGAATGGCAACCCCAGAATAGGGGTTGCCATTGCAATCAGGACAGCTTCTTCTTCTCTTCGATCATTCGATGGATGATCGGCGTAAGGATCAGCTCCATGGCGAAGCCCATTTTGCCGCCGTCTACCACGATCGAGGTGGGGCTCGACATGAACGAGTCGTGGATCATGTCGAGTAGATAGGCAAAGTCGAT
>Ga0315908_10002225_pt1 | contig 14290 bp, 10 predicted proteins | sample LakEriMetagenome_12_FD_203520 | JGI IMG/M metagenome (GOLD analysis project Ga0315908, IMG submission 203520) | Freshwater fungal communities from buoy surface, Lake Erie, Ohio, United States - Buoy 4 MA124 | ecosystem: Environmental > Aquatic > Freshwater > Lake > Lake biofilm | place: USA... | reverse complement strand
GACCATTCGGGGCAGGCGGCAAAACCATTGCCTTGAATGCGCATGGCGATGTGGTGCCACCCGGAGAAGGTTGGACGCATCCGCCCTACGGCGCTGAAATTGAAAATGGCCAGATGTTTGGCCGCGCCACGGCAGTGAGCAAATGTGATTTTTCTACTTTCACATTTGCATTGCGTGCCGTCGAGGCATTGCAAGCCAAAAACAATTTGCCCCTCAAAGGCAATGTTGAATTGCATTTCACCTACGACGAAGAATTTGGCGGTGAAAAAGGCCCTGGCTGGCTACTCGAAAAAGGCTACACGCGGCCCGACCTCATGATTGCAGCAGGCTTTAGCTACCAAGTGGTCACAGCCCACAATGGTTGCCTGCAAATGGAAGTGACGGTTCACGGCAAGATGGCCCACGCGGCCATTCCAGATACGGGTGTTGATGCGCTACAAGCAGCGGTTCACATTTTGAACAGTTTGTATGCGCAAAATAAACTCTACAAACAAATCAGCTCGCAAGTTGAAGGTATCAATCATCCCTATTTGAATGTGGGACGCATTGAAGGGGGCACCAATACCAATGTGGTGCCCGGTACAGTCAGCTTCAAATTAGATCGCCGCATGATTCCGGAAGAAAATCCCGAACAAGTAGAAGCCAACATTCGCCAGGTCATTGCAGATGCGGTCAACGCCTTTAACCAAGGCCGGTCGTCTGATGCCTTGGTCAGTGTTGACATCAAACGCATTCTGATGGCCCATGCCATGAAACCACTGGCAGGCAACGCGCCTTTGGTGCACGCCATTCAGAAACACGGCGGCGAGATTTTTGGTGAACCCATTCCCGCCATGGGCACACCCCTGTACACAGACGTTCGCTTGTATGTCGAAAAAGGCATTCCTGGCGTCATTTACGGTGCGGGCCCACGCACTGTTTTGGAATCTCATGCCAAACGCGCAGATGAACGGCTGAATTTAGAAGATTTGCGAAAAGCGACCCAAGTTATTTCACGCACTCTTTTGGATCTTCTGAACTGATTCCGAGCCACTTTGGAGCGTGCAAGGGTTTTACCGAGGCTCAAAGAGGCAAAAATTGTATACAGTTTATGCAACAATGTGTCTTTTCATGCACTTCATAATGGCATCGATATTGCTAAGTCCTTTGACACAATTCATCTCATTTTTTTAATCGGAGCCCCTATGAAAAAACGTTTCTTACTGAAGACCACCGTTGCATTGTTAGCGACTTGCGCTTTTGGCTTGGCACAAGCTCAAAATACACCCATTAAATTTCAACTCGACTGGCGCTTTGAAGGCCCTTCTGCCTTGTTCCTCACGCCTGTTGCCAAGGGATATTTCAAAGATGCCAAGCTCGACGTCACGGTTGACGCAGGAAACGGTTCTGGCGCCGCAGTGACTCGCGTTGCGTCTGGCAGTTACGACATTGGTTTTGCCGATTTGGCAGCCCTGATGGAATTCCACGCCAACAACCCTGATGTACCCAACAAACCTGTGGCCATCATGATGGTCTACAACAACACGCCGGCATCGGTCATGGCGCTCAAAAAATCTGGCATCAAATCGCCAGCCGATTTGGCAGGCAAGAAATTAGGCGCACCCGTTTTTGACGCAGGTCGCCGTGCTTTCCCCATCTTCCAAAAAGCCAACAGCATTGGCAACGTGACATGGACCGCCATGGACCCTCCACTGCGTGAAACCATGCTGGTTCGCGGCGACGTCGATGCCATCACTGGCTTCACCTTCACCTCTTTGCTAAACATCGAAGCCCGCGGCGTCAAAGCCGAAGATGTGGTGGTCATGCAATACCCCGACTTTGGCGTGAAACTGTATGGCAACGCCATCATTGCATCCCCCAAAATCATCAAAGAAAATCCGGCTGCAGTCAAAGCTTTCTTATCCGCCTTCACCAAAGGCGCCAAGGATGTCATTAACAATCCTGCTGCTGTCATTGCAGATGTCAAAGCGCGCGACGGCATCATCAACGTCGAACTCGAAACACGCCGCTTGCAGTTGGCCATCGACACCGTGATCAACAGCCCCTCAGCACGTGAAGAAGGTTTTGGCCAAATCAGAGGCCCTCGCATGTCTCTCATGGCGTCACAAGTGTCCGATGCATTCAACACCAAAACACGTGTGAAGGCCGATGACATTTGGAATGGTTCTTTCTTGCCAAGCGCCAAAGAACTCGACATCTTGCCTAAAGCTAAAAAGTAATTGATCGAGGCCTTGTTTTGACCACTGCAAATTTCGTTGATTTTCAAAATGTTTGGTTGGCCTACAACGACGAGTTGTTAGCGCAAAACCACTATGCAGTTGAAGACATCAACTTGCAAGTCAAGCAGGGCGAGTTCATTGCCATTGTGGGCCCATCGGGCTGCGGCAAGTCCACCTTCATGAAGCTAACCACTGGGCTTAAGCGCCCCAGCAAAGGTCAAATTTTTGTCGATGGTCAGCCCGTCACAGGTCCCTTGAAAATCAGTGGCATGGCGTTCCAAGCGCCTTCCTTGTTGCCATGGCGCACCACGCTAGACAACGTCTTGCTGCCGCTTGAAATTGTGGAGCCCTTTCGCTCCCAGTTCAAACAGCGCAAAGCAGAGTTTGCAGAGCGCGCCCGCAAGCTTTTAAATACAGTGGGCTTGGGTGGCTACGAAGACAAATTTCCGTGGCAACTTTCAGGCGGCATGCAACAGCGCGCCAGCATTTGTCGCGCACTCATTCACGAACCCAAAATGCTCTTGCTTGACGAGCCCTTTGGCGCACTCGATGCCTTCACTCGAGAAGAGTTGTGGTGCATTTTGCGCGACCTCTGGACCGAGCAAAAGTTCAACGTCATTTTGGTCACGCACGATTTGCGTGAGTCTGTTTTCTTGGCCGACACGGTCTATGTCATGAGCAAAAGCCCGGGCAGGTTTGTGGTCAAAAAAGAAATTGACCTGCCACGTCCTCGCGATTTGGAAGTGACCTACACGCCCGAGTTCACCCACATCGTTCACGAATTGCGTGGCCACATTGGTGCCATGCGCAAAACTGGCGCTGTGATTAACCAATAAGCAGGTGACTTTGTGAATAAAAAAACGATAGAAGCAAGCGCACCCTGGATTTTGTTGGTGCTCACGCTTGTCATTTGGCAAGCCATCTGCACCATTTTCAAAGTTTCAGAATTTATTTTTCCAAGCCCCTACCGCATTGCACAACAAACGGTTGAATTCAGCGGCGTCATTGCGGCCCATGCATGGCGCACTTACTGGGTCACCATGGCTGGGTTTGGCATTGCCATTGTGGTGGGTGTTTTGCTTGGCTTTGTCATTGGCAGTTCCCGCTTGGCTTATGCCGCGGTCTACCCCCTCATGACCGCTTTCAATGCGCTGCCAAAGGCCGCCTTTGTGCCCATCTTGGTGGTTTGGTTTGGCATTGGCATTGGCCCCGCCATTCTCACGGCCTTCCTGATCAGCTTCTTCCCCATCATGGTGAACATTGCAACAGGCTTGGCCACGCTTGAACCCGAGCTTGAAGATGTATTGCGCGTTCTGGGTGCAAAGCGTTGGGATGTGTTGGTCAAAGTGGGCTTGCCCCGCTCCATGCCCTATTTCTTTGGATCCCTCAAAGTGGCCATCACTTTGGCATTTGTCGGTACCACCGTGTCCGAAATGACGGCGGCCAATGAAGGCATTGGCTATCTGCTTATCTCAGCGGGTTCTGCCATGCAAATGGGCTTGGCTTTCTCTGGCTTGGTGGTGGTGGGCGCCATGGCCATGGTGATGTACGAGCTTTTTAGCTACATTGAGAAGCACACCACTGCTTGGGCGCACCGCAGCACCAACAACGAGTAAACACTCGGTTTGTGTCATTTGCTGTTGGCAAGTGACACAAATTTGCTGATTTCTTTGATAAGTATTCTTAAGGCTTGACGTTTCAAGCCGATTCAATACGATGCACACATGTATGGAGATGCCACATCGGTATTTCACATTTTTGCCATCTTCATGGAAACCTCTCACATGACAGAAAATGTTCACACACACGATGCTGATCAAGCCGCACCGGTCACTTCGGGCATGCCCAATAAATCCGATATTTTGTTTCTCACCCTTTTAGCTTGCATCATGGCCACGGTGGCTTGGGTTGGTGTTTTGGCTTACAAAGAGGGCTACAAAAACGAAGTCACCAAGCACAACGGTGAAGCCTGGGTGAAGTGGCTGAAAGACAACAGCGAAGCCCGTACTCAAGAAGGCTTCAGCGTTGAAAATTGCGCGGTCAGCGAAACGGAGCGCAAACGTTGGGGCGACTGCTTCAAGGAACTGACAGAAAAAGTGGCTCCCCTCAACAATCTGACCAATCCGTTTACCAACGAGCCGATTCATTTTGTTGCCAAATGCGATCCCAAGGACAGAAGCACCATTGGCGCCATCTTTCTCGAAAAACTGGTGTCGACCCCACTGGGTTCGGCCGTTCCCGTGGTGGCCTCTCAGTTGGTTGACATCGACCCCATCGACACCAAATTAGCTTTAAAGCTGACGGTATGCGACAAGGGTGGCTACCCCATCAAAGTTGATGAATTTGAATTCTAAGGACCACGATCATGCAAATCAATGACTTAGAAGCCCAACTCATCACCGACCATGAAGCCCACATTCCGAGCAATTTACCTTTTCGGGAATGGCTTTATTCTTGGCTGTTAAACCCTCACATTGAGGGCAATTATCAAAAAACCATCGACAGGTGGATTGCTATCTTGATTGTGGCCAATTTGTTCGTACTGATCTTCGAGCACGTTCCTGCCATCAATGCACTTTATTCAACCTGGTTTCATTACTTTGACGTGGCCTCAGTGGTCATTTTCACCATTGAGTACTTGGTTCGTTTCTACCTAGCGCCAGAAGACGAAGAGTTTAAAAAGCACCGATTCGCGCGGGCCAAATATGCCACCAGCCCCTTCGCCATCATTGATTTAGTGGCCATCCTGCCCTTCTTTTTGCAAGCCTTTATTTCAATTGACTTGCGCTACCTTCGGTTCTTGCGACTGCTGCGAATCTTGAAACTCTTCCGAGTTTTAATTCCGGCTTACAAAGCATTCAGTATTGCCAACAAAGGCCGCACCTTCCGCCAGCGCGTGCATGCACTGGTGTTTCCCAGTGCTTACGGTGGCGACTTGCACCACCTTTATGACTCCTTCATTGTGGTATGGGTGGTCATCTCTGTGTTGGCCGTGATTTTGGAATCTGTGCACAGCGTTCATTACATGCTCAACATGGAGTTCCTCATTCTGGATGCCATTGCGGTGTCCATCTTTACCTTTGAGTACTGCCTTCGCATGTACTGTTGCGTTGAAGAGCCCGGCTACAAAAAGGCCCTGTCGGGAAGGCTCAAGCTGGCCAAATCCACCTCGTCCATCATCGACTTGTTGGCCATTGCACCGTTCTTCTTAGAGGTGTTCTTGCACCACCTGATTGACTTGCGATTCATGCGGGTGTTCCGCTTGCTGCGATTGCTCAAGCTCACGCGCTACACAGGCGCCACACAATCACTGATGAAAGTGATTGCTCGCGAATGGCCTGTGATGGCCGCCTCGGCCTTCATCATGTTATTGCTGGTAGTCATGACCGCCAGCTTGGGCTATTTGTTTGAGCACGAAGCGCAGCCTGAAAAGTTTGAGAACATTCCCCAATCCATTTATTGGGCGGTGATTACACTGGCCTCTGTGGGTTATGGCGATATTTCACCCGTCACTCCGGCTGGCCGGGCCATGACCATTGTGCTGGCTTTGATCGGCATTGGTATTTTTGCAATCCCTGCTGCGCTTTTGTCTTCAGCTTTCAGTGACCAACTGAAATCGGACCGCGAAGCCTTGGTGAACAAGCTTTTCGAAATGTTGGCAGATGGCAACATTGACGAAGAAGAGGCTCTGTACATCAAAACAGAAGCCAAGCGCTTGCACTTGAGTGATGAAGAAGTAAAACTCTTAATAGAAAAAGCGAAGCGAGAACGTGAGCTGATGGACGATGTTTCTGTATTGCCGCTGCATAAAATTGCAGCCAACACAGACCATACTATCGAGCACTACAAACATTTGCTTGGACAAGTCAGGCAACTTAGCTTGCTAACTGACCAAGAAAAGTTCCAGTCTGCAGTCGACAACTCCGAAAGGTTGACGGAAACAGACAAGAAGCTTTGGACCTTGATTGCCCTTCAGCAATCATCCTCCAAGTAACATCAGCCTTTTAATTGGGGTCAGATCAACATTAATTTGTTGGGCCTCCCCAAACCTAAGCTCAAATTGGGCTTAGAACGAGGTTACAATTCCATCCGCAGGAAGTGTGGCAGAGTGGTCGATTGCACCGGTCTTGAAAACCGGCGGCTCGAAAGGGCCCGTGAGTTCGAATCTCACCGCTTCCGCCAGACAGTCAATTAATAAGCCCCTTACGGGGCTTTTTTTTTCTCTATATACCATAAGACATATCAATAAAGTTGGGCTTGTATGAAGCAAGTCTCTAGCGATCATTGATGGCGGTGTTATAAAAATTGCTTGGGGTACACCCCTCAAAATTCCCGCCCATTGAGACCCCACCCACCCCGTACCCCCACTTATCGGCGATGGGACTCCTGCCGTCCTTTACGCTCTAATCTGCTCAAACGACTAGCCTGCGGAAGGCCCCCCTTGCTTTTTGAAATGAAAAGGCCGGGGGTATATATAAATTTTTAGAAAAGATTGCGAACCTTTACAGGATTAGGGTCAACGGGCATTGCCGGTTTAAGATGGTTTTTTGGATTGGAGTTCCATATGATCGCTTTCAAAGTTAAAACTTTCACTAAGCCGATGCTTTTTCTGGCTGTCTTACTTTGCACGTTACTTAATGGTGCTCATGCAACGACATGCATCACTGCTGGGCGCATGGATACAGCAGGTTGGGCGCCTCAGTTTAAATCGGTGCGTCTATTGAATGAAGCTGGGCGAGTCTTGGTTGTCAAGAACAAATCAGAATTGATGCAGGTAAAAGCGGTTGAACTCAAAGAGGCTGCTCTTTTGTCAACCTGCGATGGAAACAAGTCTTTGACCCGCGGGGATGATGCGACGATTAAAGGCGCTGTGCCGGCTGCTAAACCGGGACGATTTGATGTAGTGGGTTTGGGCTTTCCGAAGCTTCAGATCGGTGGTGAGCTTGTTGAATTTGAAATTACCGTTGCCGCTGATCAGATCGCAACGATCACCCGCTAAAGTCAGGAAACTTCATTTCAGCCGAATTACTCAGAGCTATCTGCGTTCGTAAGTAATAAAGCCTGTTTATGGCGATATGAGTCCTGTTATTTTTGCTCTAATTTGCTCAAATTGGAATCTTGGCTGTATATGCACCTAATAAACCCTAGCTACCCCTTCTTCTTTTGATTACCATTTGAAGCTATGAAGAACCTTCTGCGCTTTATTGCTTCTGTCCTGATGGTCGGGGGTGCTTACGCGCAGAGTAATTTACCCCCGTGCCCATCATCAGGCTATTTTCACAATTGCTTTGGCACGTTTACTTATTCAAGCGGCATGAAATACGTTGGCGAATGGAGAGACGATAAGTACAACGGTCAAGGCACTTTGTTCGCAAATGGTTCAACTAGGCAAGGAATTTGGGCCGATGGTGTCATTATTCGTTCAGCAATAGTGCAACCGCAACTTGTGGCTAATCAAGCGACTAATGTTTCGCCAGCACAAACCATCTCATTCGGCAATTTACCTGCTTGTCAGGGGAGTAACACGTCTTATTGGAGTAATTGTTTTGGAAGTAAAACTGATCCAAGTGGTACTAAATACGTTGGTGAATTCAAGGGTGGAAAGCGCAACGGTCAAGGTACTTTCATCTTTGCCAATGGTAATAAATATGTTGGTGAGTGGAGGGAAGATAAGTACAACGGGCTAGGTACTATTTATGCATCAACTGGTAATGCCATTCTGGAAGGTATTTGGAGCGACGATAGATTTGTCCGTTCAGCTCCAATACAACAATTAAGCGTAACTAATCAAATAGTTGCTGTGGCAGAGGTAAAGCCTGATGTTTCATCAAGTAATCAACCTGCTTGTAACGGGACTGATGTCGGGAAATGGAATAGTTGCTTTGGTACTTTAAACTTTGCCAACGGTGACAGGTATGAAGGAAGCGTAAATTCGGGTAAGCCTAATGGGTTGGGAACTTATTTTTACATTTCAAATAACCAATTTAAAGGTACAAAATACGTAGGCGAGTTTAAAAATGGCAACAGACATGGACAGGGTGTTAGGTATGCTGAAAGTGGTGCTGTTCTTGAGACAGGTGAATGGTTCAATAATGGGTTGATTAAATTTTACACACTCAGTAGTAATTCGGAAACGCCCCCAAATGCCACCACTACGCTTAACAAAACTGAAAGAGATCGCCTCACTGCTGAGGTTGATGCAGAGCGCAAGAAACGCCAAGAATTGGAGGATCAACTCAGGATTGCTCAACAACAGTCAACTAAACCAGCAACAAGTTACGAATTAGAACGACGAGTTGCATTGGTGATCGGTAATGCAACATATAAAGTCAACCCACTAAAAAATCCTGTTAATGATTCAACCGATATGGCGCGTTCGCTGCGCTCGGTTGGTTTTGATGTGATCGAGGCTAATAACACCACACTCGCCCAAATGCGTGAGGCAACACGCCGTTTCGCAGACAAGCTCGGTAGCAGTGACGTTGGCCTTGTTTACTACTCTGGGCACGGCGTTGAAGTTAAGGGTAAGAATTACCTGATCCCTGTTAATGCAGATATAAAGCGTGAGTACGAAGTTGTTGATCAGGCTTTTAATGCAAGTCAGTTCCTAGAAATGATGGACAACATCAGAGGGCCAAACAACAAGCGCGTGAATATTCTGATTGTTGATGCTTGCCGGAACAATGAACTACAAAAGAGTTGGCGCTCTACAAATAACGGCCTAGCTCGTATGGATGCACCCGGAGGTACATTTATTTCCTTTGCAACAGCACCGGGTAGGGTCGCAGCGGATGGAGTGGGTAGGAACAGTCCGTACACCAAGCATTTATTGCAAGCATTGAAACAACCCAATGTGCCAATTGAGCAGGTCTTTAAGATTGTGAGGCGTAATGTAATGGAGGAGACCAAGGGAGAGCAGATACCTTGGGAGAACTCAAGTCTTGTTGGTGATTTTTACTTCACGGTGCAGAGATGACTGTAATTTATCGCATTGCCTTTTTGTGCTTAGTATTTTCTGGGGGGATTATTGGTTGCGCTACTACAGAATCGACTGTTGTTGCAGAGGCTCCCAATATAGCGTTTTCTGGTACTTTGGCTTCGGGAAACGTAACGGGTGAGCGATCTGTTCAAGTACTGAGCGAAATAGAGACAAGACTTTTACAAGTTTTTCCACGTGCAAAATTACTCCCAAATAACTCAAATCAAGCTGACGTTTTTTTAGATATCAATGTTTATTCAGCAAGGGTAATAGATACAAGGTCTACACAAGAAACTCGCAATTGCCGCCGCTGGTCTGAACCTGACAAGGACGCTAAAGGATCATTGCAAAGACTGATATCTAGACAGTGCTTAGATTGGCAAGTTCAAAGCTTGCCTTGTATCACTCGTAAATACGAGTTAGATTTACGTATTCGTGCACGACAACGAATAGACAACAGTTTAATTGCAAGTGATCGGAAGGTTTTTGAAGATCAAGATCGTCAATGTGGAGATAAGACTCCAGCTACAGCTTCGCTTCAAGCAGGGGCGGAGGCAAAGGCAGCTTCTTGGGCAAATAATTTACTGCGATCACCGTTGACCTCCTTTGCTTCAAATCAATCTGTAGCGCAATCATTAGTATCAAGCTCTCAGATAGTACAAGTATCAAGTAATCAATTACCAACTGCCTTAAATACGCCCCAACCGGTTGCCGTAAGAATAAAAGCCCATGCTCTAGTAATAGGTAACGGCGCTTATGCTGGTAGTGCTAGGTTACCAAATCCGACTAATGACGCTAAATCCATGTCAGCCAAACTTCGGGGTATGGGATTTGATGTTACAGAGACTCTCGATGCTGACCGGATGAAATTGGTTACAGCGCTTTCGCAGTTTTCTAACAAAGCAGTTAATGCCGATATATCTTTGTTGTTTTACGCTGGGCACGGCGTACAAATCACCGGCACTAACTACATGCTACCGATCGACTTAAATATGAATGATTTAACTCAAGCGCCTTTACAGGGCATTTCACTGAATGATGTTGTGGAAAAGTATTTGCCGGGTAAAACCAAACTTGTTTTTTTGGATGCTTGCAGAGACAACCCTTTAATGCAGGTGGCAAGTCGAGGCGTTAGTAGGGGGTTAGCACCGATCAATGTATCAGAGGGGACACTTATCTCCTACGCTACCAAGGACGGGCAAACAGCAGCAGACGGAGTTGGATCAAAGAACTCACCATTCACACAGGCTCTGTTAGAGCACCTGAATGATCCTCAAGATATTGCTGTCGTCCTGCGCAAGGTCAGGGAGCGGGTGATGAAGATCACGGGCGGTAAGCAGCAACCTTGGGAATATGGATCGTTGACAGGCGGTGAGTTGGTGTTGTCTGCGATCAAATCTAAATAGGTTCAATCGCCACCGCCACCGCCACCGCCACCGCCACCGCCACCGTCACCGCCACCGCCACCGCCTCCGTTATCAATCACGCCAACTAGCGTGACCGATGTGTCGTTAATGATGATGCTAGTAGTTGTAGTTCCAAGTGTGATGTACATGGTTTCTGGGCCTTCAGTGAGTTGATCAGCAACAGTGTTAACGTTGATTACGGCTTTTCCCGTTGAGTCTGCAGTTACAAATCTAGATAAACCCTCTATCACATCACTCTGTGTAATTCCAACTCCGCCAATGTCAAATTGAAGTCTTGTGCCTGTAGCAACATTTTTTGTTGAAACATAAACTTGAGCTACCGCTCCTTCATTGATTGAGGTGGTAGAAGCGCTTAAAGCGTATGTTGGTGGCAAAACATAGGGGGTATAAGTCAATCCGGTGCTTGCAATTTCAGTCAATTTAATACTTTGAGCATTTACGGATGAGTCGGCAATTTGTCGGACTACTGTGGCGTAACTGGCGCCAGTTGAAATTGCTTGTAAGTATGCAGCTTTGTTCTGAGTCGTAGCTTCTAGGCCAGTGGAGTTTTTTAGAAGAGTGGATATAAGTAAGTCAGGAGACGATAACCCAGCAGCAGCAGCGGCTAAGTCACACAAGTCCAGGTAGCTCATCCCTGCATCTAAATAAGCCAATCCTATTCCTGCAAATGCTGTATTTTTGACATAGCTTGGACCAAAAACAGATCCTAAAATCTTGGCGACCTGCCCCGCCGCTCCTGAAATATCTAGTGCAACACTTAGGTCATTAAATTCTATTCTTTCAATATCTAACAAAGAGTCTATGTCAGCTGGCGTCAGCTTATTTTGAACTTGCCACGTGCCATCGGAAATCCGAGTAACTTTGGTTGAACTATAAGATAAGGGCTCTTTAACAATATCGACAAATGCAGTTCCATTTACCTTGTCTGCTGAAGAGGTTGCGTAATAAAACTGTCCATTTCCATATGGAACAGACGTGACATTTGAATTAGGAGATGTTGAAGAATCGTTAATAAATAGTGAGGCACTCACTCCTTGCACGGAAAGTGTTAGTTTTTCTGCGCCCTCTGTTATCAAGTCATTTACTATCGGAATTGAAACGGTTGTTTTTCCACGAATATCAATAACGGCTGACCCTGACAAACTGCCTGATATATCTGAAGAGGAAATCCCTGCAAGGGTGTAGCTTATAACGCTTCCAGCCGGCAGTGTTGTTGAAATATCAAAGGATGCTGTGGATCCTTCATTGATACTAAAGGAAGCAGCGCTCACTGTATAAGTTGCACTGGTTTTCGGAAAATCAAATTTAACTAAGAATGCATCCCCAGACCCTAAATTTGACTGCGCATCAAACGTACCATAAGTTATGCCAGAAACATAAAGTGATCCATCCAAACCAATAGTCAGTGCGCTAGACATATCCTCCGTGTTTGAGCCAAGCACCGTTGTCCACTCTTTTTTTCCATCCATTGAGTATTTGGTGACAAATACATCTGAACTGCCGTTGACTGTTTGTAGCTCGAACTTGTCGCTTGAAGTGTCGCCGGAAACGTAGACAGAATCATCTGGAGCAACTTCTAAAGCAAAGGGCCTGTCGAGGCCTGTTCCACCCTGAAATTGAGTCCACAGTTTAGAGCCGCTTGCAGAATATTTAGTAACAAATGAATCTACCATTCCCATAGATCCATCGTTGACATAACCATCAAAAGACCCAGTCGTTTGCCCGGCTAAATAGATGGAACCATCTGAACCAGTTCCTACGGCGCTAGATCGTTCTTCTCTTGAAGATCCAATCAGTTTGGTCCAAATTTTTGTGCCTGATGCGTCAAACTTAACTAAGAATACGTCATAGTTACCATTATTTTTTTGCCCATCAAGCGACCCAGTTGTGCTTCCAACCAAATATATTGAGCCATCAACTCCGCTGCTGACTGCTGTAGCAGACTCATAAGCAGTTGAGCTTACAAACCTAGTCCAGAGCTTTAATCCATCAGCGTTATATTTGGTTAAGTAAGCGTCTGTACCTCCTGCATATTCTTCGCCATCAAAAGAACTCGTTGTGTGACCTGCTACATAAATGGAACCAGTTTTGTCAATTGAAATGGCGTTTCCTGTTTCAGTGGATCTTGAACCAATGTGCCTCGCCCAAGCTTGACTACCATCTGGGTTGATTTTTATGAGAAATGCATCTGAACTATTTGTTTGGGTATTGGTTACACCATCAAGAGACCCATATGTATTTCCTGTTAAGTAAATAGAGCCATCAAGTCCCGTTACGGCCCCAAGTACCCAGTCCATGCTACGTGTACCAACTAGGGTAGTCCAAGCCTTTGTGCCATCTGGATTAAATTTTGTCAAAAATCCATCGTATATGAGAGGCTCTCCAACTCCATTGCTAATTGTTGTTTGCCCATCAAATGCTTCGTTTGTGTAGCCGCCTAAAAAAATTGAACCATCAGGACCAGTAGCAAGTGCGTTGGCCCAATCAGTTCCAACAGATCCAAGCACTTTAGTCCAAACCTTTATTGGTGGAGTTGTCATGTGAAAATCCAGAATTTAAATTTATCTTGTAAAAAGTTTAGTCGCCGCCACCGCCACCGCCATCGTCACCGTTATCAATCACGCCAACTAGGGTGACCGATGTATCGTTGATGATGAAGCTAGTAGTTGAAGTGCCCAAGGTAATGTACATAGTCTCAGGCCCCTCAGCTATTTGATCTGCAATTGTTTGAATGTTGATGAAGGCTTGACCTAAAGAATCAACAGTAACTATACGGGTCAGATCTCCGATCAAATCGTTGGCGCTCACTCCGGAAATTCTATACTGAAGTGATGTTCCTGATAAGGTTTTTCTAGAAAAGACGCTATGTATACTAAATTGCTCTCAGTTGGATTGCTTGCAAAATTGGGGTTTTCCAAAATCCATAAAAATTACTTACTCCTGAAGAATCGTCACTGGCTGTAACAGTAATTCCTAAAAGCTTCCCTAGATCGTAATTGCCATCACCAATAGCAATACAGTTGCTTTGAAATTTAATTGAACGTAAAGTTGGTTTAGTGATGTCAGCCATAAAATTTATTTACGGAAATAAAAATCGCCGTCAACCTGATCGTAAATCGCTGGCACTTGGTCGTGACCTATCGACCTCGCAAGCTTTACGACTTCTGAGCGGACGTTTCGGATAACTTGATGGATGGGTACATTGCTCTTTTTCATCTCTGATAAGAGAACTCTTGTAAAAACACCATTTTTATCTTTATCGTTTGGCCCCAATCTATCTAGCGCAGTCTGTCCGGATCCCGCTGAATAGACAATTAGTTGACCTGTTGCTGGGGTTGTTGGTGCTAGACCTCTTGAGCTAGAAGTTGATCTAGTAGAAGCAGTTTTTAAGAAAGGGTTGTCTCTACACGCGTCAATCAATGCTAAGGTCAACTTAACTTTCTTGGTTGTTAGTGGATCAAGCACAGAAGATTTCAAATCAATTGAATCATCGGCAAGTTGATTTTGATTGATGCCAATGGTGTCGACAGGTGTCAAGAAGTTCTTCCCATCGATTTCTACGGCGTGACCTGAAAAGTAGAAAAGCACTTCATCGCCAGCATTGACTTTGTCCCTAAAGTCTCGCAAAGCTGCCTGCATTGATTTTTGACTTTGATCTAAATGTA
>Ga0315908_10002224_pt1 | contig 14297 bp, 6 predicted proteins | sample LakEriMetagenome_12_FD_203520 | JGI IMG/M metagenome (GOLD analysis project Ga0315908, IMG submission 203520) | Freshwater fungal communities from buoy surface, Lake Erie, Ohio, United States - Buoy 4 MA124 | ecosystem: Environmental > Aquatic > Freshwater > Lake > Lake biofilm | place: USA... | reverse complement strand
TTTATAACAGGAAGGTTGAAGTCAATGCTGAAGGAAATGATAATGAAAATGAAGATGTTGAAAATGTTGAGGGAGTTGAAGGAGCTGATAATAAGGAAGCAGATGAAAACTGGAAGGCATGATCATAATCATATTTACTCTTATCATTTTATTTTTATTTTATTTATTCTATTTTTCTTTCTTAATTCTAATTACTTAAAGTAATGTTTTTGGATATCGTGAAAGAATATAATAAATTTCAATTTTAGACTGGATTATAAAAAATATAATTCAATATAGGCATTGAATGACAATAAATATAAAAATTTAGTATAAAAATAAATATAATTACAAATAGAATTATAGGTAAAAATTTAAATACAATATTAAATTGAATAATAACAATAAAATTAAATTATTATTATGAGTAATTCAAGTTACAAGTTTCTATTTAAATCGATAGTAGTGGGAGATACAGGAGTAGGTAAATCATGTTTAGTTTTACAATTCATAGAAAAAAAGATACGGGAAAATCATGATGTAACAATAGGAGTAGAATTCGGTTCAAAAATAATAAGAAATTAAGAGGAAAATATAAAATTATAAATATGGGACACAGCAGGACAAGAAAACTTCAGATCAATAACAAGGAGTTACTATCGATCAGCAGCGGCAGCAGTGTTGGTTTATGATGTGACATGTTTGTAGAGTTTTAATAATATTGAAAATTGGTTAAATGAAATCAATGAAAATGTCTTCAACAATTCCAACCTCGTCTTAGTACTTGTAGGTAATAAGTGTGATATAAATTCTTAACGTTAAGTCTCTATGCAACAAGCTCAGAAATTTGCAGAATAAAATCACATTCACTTCTTTGAAACTAGTGCATATACTGGTGAAAATGTTGATCTTGTTTTCAATACTATTGTAGATAATATTCATAAAAAAATCATACAGGGCCTTATTGATATTAATGATGAAACTGCCGTATTACATATATTATTCATTTTAGAACCCAGGCATCAAGTAAGGCAACATCGCTTTTTTTAGTAAATTATAAAATTTAGACATTAATTAATACCAAAAAAATGAAATCAGATCATCCAAATGCTGCTGATACTACTTATTTAATTCCTAATTACCTTACTATTATCTTTAATATTATAAATACAATTGTATTAATATTTTATCTATTTTTTAAAATATTAATTATTATTAACTAACTCTTTTTTATTGAGATGGTGGAAGTGAAATAGAATTTTAAAAAAAAATTAGAGGAACTGAATCGGAAATATTATGATAGTAGTTAGAATATAGGAGATAAATTAAGTGATTTTCAAGTAATTAAGAAAATAGGATAAGGATCATATGGAATAGTGAATAGAGTAAAGTGTTTAACAAATTAGAAGACATACGTTTTGAAGATAATGGGAGATCCTTAGAAAGTGTCTTAGAAATATTACGAAGGAATGTTTAGAGAATGTGAATTGCATATGTAATTAGAACACCCAAATATAATAAAACTGTATAAAGTATTTTTCGAGGATGACAAGTTGTACATGATAATGGAATTCGCAGACAGTGGAGATTTGTAATAGTTGATGTAAAAGGTGTTAGAAGGATAGAAGATAGGGGAGTCGTAAATATGGAAGTATTCTTAGTAGATTGTGAGTGCTATTGAGTATATGCATGGGAGAAAAATGGTACATAGAGATATTAAGGGATTAAATATCTTCATGACTTGAGAGAATAAGTAGATGGTTTGTAAGGTGGGAGATTTCGGTATTTCAAAGCAATTAGATTAAATAGACCTGATGTAGACTGTAGTAGGCACTCCCGTCTATCTTGCCCCCGAGCTTATCCGCAAATAGAAGTACACTTCCAAGTGTGATGTTTGGGCAATAGGTGTCTTAGTTTTCAACATGGTCACTGGCAAACCTCCATTCTAAGGAGATAATCTCATCCAACTTGGAGAGTCTATCTGTAAGACTCAAGTCAAGTTCACCAATATCAATTGGACTCTCAGACTTAAGAATATTACAGTAGCAATGCTCATCAAGAATTATCACCATTGAATTGATATTCACACTCTCAATCAGTATATGAATGACTTCAATTCACAGTCCACAAACATCTATGACTTTACTCCTTATTACAATCTCAACAATGAAAAAGATCAGTATTCTCAGTGTTTAATTGAAAATCATTAACCCATCTTATCTATTACCATTCTCAAAAACCCACAAATTATTCATTCTAATAATAACCAAGAAAATATTTTAAAAAATATTGATTAATCTGAATAATAATTAAATCATCTTAATTAAAATAATAAAGATTAATAATCATAATATTAATAATAATAAAAACAATAATAAGAATAATAATAATAATAAAAAAATGATTCAAAAAGTAAATTAGTAAAACCCTAATTTTCTAAAATGAAAAGTACGATTTCTGATGATATAAAAAAAAATTACTTTTAGGATTCCCCTTTAATATAATAAAGAAAATTATAAAAAACATCAAGTACTATTGATATCAAATCATAAATCTAAAATTATACATAAGTTAAAAAAGAAACATCTTTGCCTATAAGTAATTTATAACATATTAAAGTTAGAAAAAAAAATAAATGAATTGACCAAAATAAAAATTAGATAAGGAAAATCAAGATTATTTTTAGATTAAGGAAATAATAAAAAAAAAATTAAAAGAAAATATCTTGAAAACATAAGTGAATTATCAGAATTATATTAAAATTCTAATTCAGATTTTAGTAACAAGTCATTTAAATAAGATAAATAATAAGATTTATAAACTGAAAAAGAAGATTCAATAGGATTAATAAAATTAAAAAATATAAATTCTGAAGATTAAAATAATGAGTCAATTTAAAAAAATAAAATTGGTTTATTATAAAAATTATTTTCAAGTAATTTTTATAAATATATTTAAAAGATAAATCATAATCTTTTTTTAATAAGGAAAATGAAAATAATATTTCGGAATAAGATTAAGAATAAAAAGATATTGTTAATAACTAAAATAATAATGAAAAAATAAAAAAAGACAGCTTATTGTCTAAATTATGATAAAAAGCAAAACTTATATCAATTGTGAGATAATTTGACTTGTAAAGTGATTAATAAATGGATAATAAAGAAATAAAAGAATTAATAAAAAATAAAATAAAAGATTAGAAACAAGAATTTTAGAGAAAAATTACAAGTTTTATGTATCTAAAAGATGAAATGCCTTCAAAAAGAATTTTAAGAAAAAAAGGCTTAAAGTACTTGTAAATAGATGAAAATAATAAGTTTAAGATTTAATTATATGAAAAAGAGTTGATTGAATACAAACATAAAGATTAAACTGAAAAGAATAAATCAAGTATAAATAGTATTCAAAGTATTGAAGATTTGTTATCATCTGTCTCCATAATTTAAAACGAAAATAAAAATGAAAAATAGATATTCAATATAAGTAATTTTGATTAATTATGAATCAATAAATAAAATTAAGATTAATAGTTTGTTTTTAAAGGTTTTAGGAATAAAATCAACGAAAATAATTAATCAAAAGATAAATTTTCTAATTTAGATTGAGTCAACTAATCAGATATAGTCAAATTGAATTATAAGTTATTTATGGAGAGTGATTAATCTCTTAAAGATATAAGTATCTAGAAGAAAAAAATATAAAATGTTATAAAAAATAATTCTAAAAATAATATTCTTATAAACTTTTACAAACCATAAAATCAAAATAAAAATGATCTTAGTAAATAAGAATATAGTAAACTTAATAAAATTCCAAATAAAATAAATTCAAATATTTTAGAATGCAAAGATATTATTTTTTAAAATTAAAGTGATTTTTTAATTGATATTCACAATAATAAAAATTCTACTAGTATAAAATTAATTCAAGATTAATAATAATACAAATAAAAATAATTAAAACTTGAAAAATAACATTAATTGGGACTATAAATAAAACCTTATTTGAATGATAATAATTATGAAAAAAGTAAATATTGTTTAAACAACTTTAATATTCTTAAAAATATAAATTAAGATTTTATATAGAATAAACAAAATTTTGTATAAAAATTAAATTAATCTGAATAACTAATATAAATAAAAAGTAAATTAGAAAAATAAATAGAACTAGCAAAAAAAAATTAATTTCAAAGTTAAGAAAATATAATAAAAGAAATAAATTTTTTGACAAATGAGTCTAAAAATAATTAATAAATTATAAAATAAAGTAAAAAATAAAATTTTAGATAAAGTAAATAAAAGTTTTTAAAGATATTGTAATCAAATATTTAAATAGAAAATTTACATTCATCTTAAGAAAAGAAAGGAGAATAAAAAAATAGAAAAATGCTAAAAAGTTTTCTTAAAGACATATATTATATTAAGAAATGATAAATATAAATAGAGTATAATTGATAAGTATATAATAAATAAATATAAATGGAGGTAGACGAATTAGAATAATAAATAAAGGAAAGACAGATAAGGAGATAATAGAATGATGAAAGAGTGAGAGAATATGTAAATAAATATAAGAGTTAAGGAAACAGCAGTAGCATTCTACAGTTAAACTACTCTAGCATAATTAACAACAATCATGAAGATTCTTAAATTTTTATCAATCACAATCTCATTAACCAGATTCAATAAGATCCTATACCAAATGATTAAGTTCATTCCATTATAAACTGAATCAAATAAACTCACAATTAACCAATATAATCTCATTAATCTATTGATCAATAAATCACATAAATTAGAAATTGAGTTTTAGGAAATATTTATCAAAATCCATCTATTAATTAATAACAATAGTCAATTCTTACAAATTGTATATAATCATAAATATAATAATAATACCAACAATCAACATAATTTAATTAAGAAATATCAAAATCATAAGAAAAATTATAATAATTTATAAAACCAATAAATAAAAATTAGAATTAAATTATTGTACCTTAAATAAATTTAATTGATTAAGTTGAGTAAGTAATTGAGAATTAGTAGATTTAATAGATAAAATAATTAAACACATAAAGTACAAGTTAAATTTCAATGTAAAATGAGATAAATTAGGAAAATAAAAATTTACAGTAATAATAAAATTCATATATTTATACTTTTAATTTTACAAATTCGTAATAAAAAAAAGATGATTTAAAAAATTAAAGTGTTCTTTCTATATAAGAGTAATCAAATTCCTTTAACAATATAATTCAAAATATTAAACTGGATACAACCAGTTAAATTTTGCATATGAATTGCTTAAAAAAAATTGATGATTTAAATGAATAAAAATAAACTAAATCTTTAAAGGATAAAATTTAAAATAATCTAAAAAAATATAAAATTATTTACGATAAACAAAGCTAAAATAATCATGAATTATCTAAAGGTTATAAAAATTAAAATTCCTTAAAAAAAAATGAACAAATCCAAGATTAATCTAATTTTATAAATAAAGAAATTAATAAAATTCAAAATAATAGTATAATTGAATCAGACAAAAATTTAATAAATTATTCAATTGCTGATAATTCATTGAATTATTCTATAAGTTTTTAATAACTAGATTAATCTTTAATTAATAATAAAAATATTAATATCAATATAAAAAATAAAGATAAAAAAAATGATATTAAAGAATATGATGATAATAAAAATTTAAATATTGTTGATTATAATCAAAATGATTGTAAAATTGATTTAAATATTAACAATATAAATAGTGAAAATGATTTAAATATGATAATAAATTAAGATTCGTATAATAGTGATGAATTATAAGAATTATATAAATAAGATGTAATTTTACAGAAATTATTAAAAAAAGAAAAAAAATTACAAATATAAATTAAATAAATATAAAATAAATAAAAAAAATAAATATGATAATATTATTATTAAATATTTAAAAATACTATTAAATTTATAATTAATTAATTTAAATTAAGATAAAAATGAAAAATTAGTAATATGATATATGGTAATAAGGAATAACAGAAATGAATAAAGAGAAAAAGAATAAAAATTAAAAGACTGTTATTTTAATTGGAGATAATAAAAGTGGAAAAAAATAAATAGTAAAACTTTTTAAAAGAGAAAAATAAGAAAAGTCATTTGATTTTTATACTTTTTTTGAAAGAAACGATTCGAAGATTGAATTTTATTTAATTAGTGGTAGAAATAATTATTAGTTAATAGATAATGTTATAAACTTTGAAAATTATAGGAATTTAATAATAATATTAGTAATAGATTTTGAAAATTCATGTACAGTATTAGATTAACTAGAATTTTGGACAAATAAAATAAAAGAAGTAGTGAATAAAAGGATATTAAGTATTTTAAAAGAAAAGAAAAGAGAAGACGAAGTTTTTGAGATAAAGAGATTAATAATAGAGAAATATGGTTAGAACATAGATAATATAATTTGTGAGATACTGTGTGAGAATTTGTACATATTGGGAAACAAGTATGACTTATTGGAGTATGAAGAGACAGAGAAACGAAAATGGATGGGAAAGGTGATTCGAAGCATAGGACATAACAATGGATTCAGTGTGTTCTATGTGAGTTGTGTAGGGCAGAGATACACAAACATGTGTTAGAGTATTTTAGAGGAAATAATTCTAGGAAATAGTAACAATTTTTACTAGAAGGACTACACTAAACAGATCTACGTGAGTGCTGGCTAGGACTCTAATGTCATGATCTAAATGCCTGAGGAGAACTAAGTCTTTCTTTACTCTAAGTACTTCTCAATATACTTCCCTAATTCTAATCATACATCTCCACAGCCTTAACTCAATATCAAAAACAATAAATATCTTGAACCCAAAATTGACTCCTCCCTTTATGAGCATCAGTACCTAAATATTCTATTAATACTCTTTTAGCAAATCTCTTACTATATTTCTAGAACACAAGAAACAACAAATGCAATTCCCATCATGATCATATTCTTCTAATATTATTTCCTATTTATTCATACTTAATTATAATAATATTTAGTATTTTTTATAATATTTTTAAATTAAATTACTAGTCCATTATTCTACTAGTAATTATTTAATATTTATTATGGGGTGTGCTTTTTTGACAAAAAAAAGAATCAAAAGTTAATAAGTTTAAGAAGATTAATAACCTATCATAAATTAATGATGTATTATTTTTTATTATTATTTTAGTTCAGTAATAAAAAAAAAAAGAACAATAGTAATAAAAAGAAGATCAAAATGTTATAATTGATGAAATATATTAATAATAATAAAAAGAATCAGAATCTCAAAAAAATAATATTAAAATTGAATAAGAATAAAATATAGATTAAGAATAATAAAATCAAAAAAAAAATTATTTGAGGGAAATTATATAATAAGAAAATGCTTAGATTTAGTAAATAAATTTAATTGATGAATAAACGGAAGGGAATTTTCGTTTTAATATATTCCACTTTACGAAGGATAATAATGGAAAAATCTTTATAAAAGGATCTTGGGACGACTGGAATAATTAATTAGAAATGAATAAATTAAGTTAATAAATAAATGAATAGAATATTTATTTAATAGAGATGAGTTTAGGAAAAGGAAAATATGAATACAAATTTATAAAGAATGAAAAATGGTTCTGTGATGATAAGAAGCCTAAAGTGAGTGATAATAAAGGAGGTTGGAATAACTTAATTATATTGAGTTGAATATATATTTAATATTAATAATATTAATAATATTAAATTGAATATATTTGTATTTATTGATAATATTGAGTGAAATGTATTTGTATATATTGATAATATTGAGCTGAAATTAAATGTATATTGATAAATCAAGGTTATTTATTATCTTAATTAGGAAGGGTTATGTTGTTAATGGAACTAACCCTTTTAATGCCTCCAACGGTCAACTCAGGAAGTGCTTTGTTGAAGTCTTCTTGAGGCATATACCAGTCCTTAGTGCTTAAATTTGAAGGAGAATAATTCTAATCATCTGTTACATCCCGAACAATGTAACTTTGAATGAAATCAGGAAGGTTTAACTTTTAATCCATCTTATCATCCTCCCTTTAAATTATCAGCAAGCAGAATGTCAAGTTTCGCACATTGTGTTCCTCCAATATGTAGTTTCTAAATTCATTTATTATATTTACTTTATTATCATATTATAATTATATTAAGATTATATTATTATCATATTATCATTTATATTATAATGGTTTTATAATAACTAAATAAAAAATACTCATTGTTCCAGAAGAAAACACATCTTGTTTTGATTATAGTTTATCTTTCGAGATCTCTCTGCTACATGAGATCGATGTACTCTCTTGCGTTAATCCTTTTTCTGATTTCACTTTGCTTTCCCTAAGCAAATGTTTTGGTTTCAAAATAGAGATAAGTATAACTATCATTTTAGCCTCTTCTTCTGATTCTGCATTCTCTAGTACTGTTTACAATTTTATTAAGGAAAGTGTCCTCCACCTTCATTATTTCCTTGTTGATATCTTAAGGAATCAATTATAGAGCACTTTCACTCTTACTTATATTTTGCAGCAAATATTTCTTGTAAAATACTAAACTACTAGGTAATCCCGTCAAATGCAAAATGGCTTCTCCAGTCTTTCTTAACTTCTCATTAAAATTAGAACACTCTTTATTAGTTATTAAATACCAATAAGGATGTCCGTGCCAAGCGTTTCTTAAATTATTGTCAACTTGTTTAGCAATCTTATTAAAATATATAATATGATGATAAAATAATATGATAATATATTAATATGATAATGAAATTAATTAATATGATAATGAAATTAATTAATATGATAATGTATTTAATGAGATTATGATATAATAATTTAAGAGATATGCTTACTTCAAGATCTTTTTCATAACGAGATGGATTGTCAAGATTGTAGAAGTCTTAGGCTCCGTCAGCCGCTGTGACAAGATGTATGACAGCATCATACCTTCTGTCTCTGAGGATAATAGTGTTAAGAGTCATTTCATCAAGAAGAGCCTGCCAATTAAGAGGACTCATATAAGCACTACCATCCATTACTCCTCTATCACAAAGAATAACTGTTTATTACACTTCCTTATCTATTAAAGCCATTTCTGTGAATCTATCTTCTAAGTTCATTTACAATTTCATCAAACAACTCTAAAACTTAATAATCATTTCCTCAGTAAATTTGCTCATATTTATCATAGCCCCTCCAATATTTAATTGAGTCGCTGCTTCTGGCACGATTAACACTTTGAATCCTCTATCTCTCAACAATTCAGCACAATATGCTATCGCACTTGTCTTTCCAGCACAAGGACCTCCTGTAAATACTATTTTCTATATTCTTTTCTGGGATTTGTTCAAAACAAAATCACTCTTTAATTGTTAGTCTGTTTATATAAAATCCATCATTATCTGATTTTCTACTGCTTCATGTTAAATTGTCACTCCTTACACTATTCTATTTTATTATACTGGACTATTCATATAAAATTAATTTTCGACCTACTTCTTTTATTATGGAGTATTTTCTTCTTTCTATTTTTTATTCTTATTTTATTTTTTTAGTTCTAACTTTTCTTTTTTTTTTAATTATTCTCTTATTTTAAATAGTAAATCAGTAGTTATATAAGATCCAAATAATATAGTCATTCCTAATGCTAATTTATACCACTGTTTGTTGTTATCTTCCATCTAATAAAAGAATCTTTTATTTATATTACCTTTATATTTATTATATTATATAATATTTATTACAAAATATAAAAATTATATGTTTGTTATAGATTATATCTTAATTTTTTAATATTTATTTTCATTAATACTCCTCTTTATTAAAAAACAACAAATCTTTTATCCTTTATATTTAAGACTTATATAAAGATTCTTCTTTATTTGTGAATTAATTATTCTAAACTATTTCAATTATTATTTTACCTTCATCGAATTTATTTTCAATGAAATCAATTACATTTTCTAATTAAATACCATAAGCATATTATATTTTTTAGTTTTTTTCTTAGAAATTATAAGACCTAGATTCTATTTGGTACCAAAAATATTAATTATTCTATTCAATTGATAATTCAGTTTACTGAATATTTGTGATATATTTATTTTTTATCATAAAAAATTATTCTACTTCCATATTCTAAAAATACTCTAATGTAATTTTCCAAAAAGATTTGAATTCTTTAATTAAAATTGAGTTATTAGTGGAAGAAGATTAAAGGGCTATTGTAAATCCTATTAAAAATACATAAATAATTATTAATTATTAGTAGATAAAAATGTTTAAATTTATAATGAATAAAAAATTAAATTAAAAAAATCGTAAATAAATAGAAAATAATGAATAATGAAATAGAGTATATTAAATACCTAGGATTTTATTGAATTATTAAGATTAAGATATGATATAATTAGAGATGTTTTTATTAGTGATAAAATGACGAATAGCTAATATTTATATTTTATCAGTAATCATTTCAAGAATTACCTTTTTATAGAGGGTTTCTATTCCACTTTAGACATAAAGTAAGACAGAATTTTAATTTTCATGGTGATTTATATTCTAATAAACTATTTAATAATCAGAGAAATTAAGGTCCTTTACTTTCTATTTAAAAACTATTTACTTATTGCTATTACTACCCTACGCTTAATCTTTGAAAATTTCTATACATTCACTTGCAGAAATCCAACCTGTACAATAACCCTCATAATAAACATTTTTCAAAAACGAATCTTTATATTCCATTAAATCACTTTATTTTATCTTTGATAAATATTTTTATATCTAGATATCACTATAAAATTTTAAAAGAATGCTTTGTTTCAGAATATCAATTGCTTAGTTTATTCCTTTTTATTTTTTAGCCTAATAATATTTTTTTTCTAATTCTAATTTATATATTTCAAATTTTCTATTAGTTAAAACATCTTTTTTAATGATTTTAAAAAAGTCAAGAATAATAGATTCTAAAAATTGTAAATGACCTTTAAAAGTAATAGAGATTGCTTCAAGATGAGAATAGATTTGAATTTAATAAATATTAGTTAATTTGATAGCTTGATATAAATGATCCTATACAAGATATTGAAGATAAATAATAAATAATTAATTTAGAGCTTAAGCTTAAGGATTTTGGTGTGAAATTTGAGAATACAATTTAAAATTGATGATTTGTAAAGGCAAAGGATGATTGAAATTAAGATGCCAAAGTTGTAAATAATTTTAATTAAAAATAAGTTAAGGAGTCAGATAATACTGTGAGTGGCAAGATTGATTTTAATAAGTGGAATTGGGTAAATAAGAGTTGGAAAGCAAGAGTGAGTATTAATGTTCTTCGTGTCCTTCTTCTATTTGAATTGGGTTTTGCATAATCTAATAGTGCAATTAATAATTGCTTTGATAGTTGTACACGTATGGACTACTCACTGAGTGAGAGTCTGATTCCACACTCATTACATATTTGAATCTATTATTTCCCAAAAGATATTGTGCCTATCATATATATTTCACATATATCATTAGTAATATATTCAAATCTCAAGTTATGTAATTAATCAATCGTATTATATATTATCTTATATTAAATATTAAAATACCTTGTCTTTGTCCATATAGTTAAGGTACTCTAAAATTTGAATGGGGGAAAACTTTTTGAAGTTGAAATCGTGAAAGAGGATATCATGAATTGGATAATTTTGGAAACTATTTAGCATTTAGAAAAGATCAGTATTTTTAGGCTGATATAGGAATTGTAATTCTGCTTCTGCTTTCAAATTATCGTAGAGTTACCTTTCAAGGTCCTCTTTGCTTATACTCTGTAGATAGTCAAAGAAGTACTGTAAAACAGTCTCTAAAGATCTATAACCTTTATTAGTGAGTGAAAACTCAAAGCAGAGAATGATTTGTTCTTAGAAGTGGTCAACAATATAACTGTCAAGAGAATTAAGATAGCCATGAGAAACAAGAAATTCATTGAAGCCTTTTTCTATCTTGTTGTTGAAATGTTCCAAAATATAATTGAGAGACTTGAGAGAGTAATCAGATTGCTTAGCATAGAGTTCGAAAAAAACATGTAAAAGTTTATGAGAAGATTTGGCGATGTACTTAACAATATAGGACTTATCACGGAATATCTTTTTGGTGGAAGAGAGTTTGTTTAAATCAAGGTTAAGGTTAGGAATGAGGGAAAATAAAGGCTGGATCTATTAGAATAGGAAGTTGGGAGAAATGCTAGATATGATAATTAGCTTCATGATATTAGATGAGTAATATTGATGGTGAAAGGACTATAAGAGTGATTATAATGTAGTCGAATTCACTTGTTTCAAAGAGATTGAATCTCCTGAGAAAAATCTACTGAATGGATGTTATTTGTTAACCAGCATTTTCAAAGCATAATACTATGCTCGGCTCTGAGAATGAACAGTCAACAGATGTTCCTCATTTATTTAACCAATCGCCTTTTCGATCGAATCCACTCGAAACAAAGGACTTATTATCTAATGAGCCATTATGTCCAGACATTCCATCAAACCTTTATCCTCTATCTCCATTTAAAACATTGTTTACTCACTCATTGTTTTTGACACTTTTTCACCTTCATACTTCTCCACACATTTCTCTAATTCCTTACCTTCCCTGTATTTCTCACTACCATCTTCTATAACATGTTCCAAAAGGTGAGCCAAACCTATTATTTAATTAATATTTATTCAACTATTTTAATATTTATTTTTCTATATTTATTATTTTTTATTCTATTTTTATTCTTTACCTTCCACTTTCTTACCGTTTTATAATGATCCAACTTTCACTCCAAATCCTATCTTACTTTTTTTAATCATCTAATCATTTATTATTAATACTTCTAATTTATTCTCTAGTTTCCCATAAAAGTATTTTCTGTCATCCTACAAGGGTTTTTTTATATTTATTTCATAAAATTCCTAGTTTTATTTCTTAATAGCTCTTTTATTTTAATTATTTGATAATAATCTAGAATTTATTATTGTTTTCAAACAAAATATTAAATTAATCTGTAAAAATAAAAATAAGGTTAATAATACCTTAAAACTCTTCATTAATAATAGTATATATTTATCATAATTTATATTACTATATATTAAATTTATTATATAAAATTAGTATAAATAAAGTAAAAATACATTAAATAATAATAATTTTTTATAAAAATTTTGTTATTAAATTTATAAATATTTTTATATATAAAATCATTAGAATATTATTATATATTTTAATTTACAAATTACTAATCAAATTTTAGAATATTTATTGAATTAAATATTTATTATTTTATATAGAATAGTAATACTAAATTTTAATAAACTAATATAAAACTAATATAATTACATTGAAATATATAAAAATTAATAAATATAACATAACGCATTTAATTATAATATTGCATAAATTAATTCAAATGATAGTTTTATTTTCTATTTTGAGTGAGTTGTTGTTAATAAAAATTAGGATCCTCTTGATGGCTGCTTAGACGTATTATTTCTTATTATATTCATCAGCATTTGCTTATTTGGTCATAAATAAAAACTCTTCTTGAGCTTAAAATAGTGATTCTTTTAGGAAAACCAAATGACTTGAAACCTTTTGCTTATTATTGTTTGTTTGAGAGTCCTCTATCATTAATATTATGCCAAAAACTACTCTAAATATTACATCTTAAATAATATTCAATGTATTAAATATTTACCTATTTTTTTAGTCTTAAAAAACATCAACATGTTTTATTTATTTTTCTAGTTCAAAAAAAAATAATCAATTAAGTTGATTCTCCCTATTATTAAGTGTCCTAATATTTCGAAGGAATACATATTTATATTTTCTTCATAATCTGGACTTAGAAGTTAAGTAATTGCATTTATTATTTTTAATTTTCCGAAATAAATCTACATTTCTTCATCATCTTAAACCAAAATCATTAATAAAATGATTGTCCATTCTATTAATTCAGGCTACCTTCTATTTATGTTAATTAATATCTTTTAGTCAATGTTAACATTTATAAGAATCTTCCTATTTATTTATGTAAAATTCTTTGATAATATTAATATTATTTAATATTTTAAATAAATTAGATAAAAAAATATAAAATAAATTTTGAATAATAATAAATAATTTTTTATAAAAATTTTGTTATTAAATTTATAAATATTTTTATATATAAAATCATTAGAATATTATTATATATTTTAATTTACAAATTACTAATCA
>Ga0315908_10002222_pt1 | contig 14300 bp, 6 predicted proteins | sample LakEriMetagenome_12_FD_203520 | JGI IMG/M metagenome (GOLD analysis project Ga0315908, IMG submission 203520) | Freshwater fungal communities from buoy surface, Lake Erie, Ohio, United States - Buoy 4 MA124 | ecosystem: Environmental > Aquatic > Freshwater > Lake > Lake biofilm | place: USA... | reverse complement strand
CAAAAGATGGTAGCCATTATAAAATGCAATACGACTTAGATAATTCATGGTCAATCAAGTATAATTTAGCAATACAGAAGGTATTAGGAGTAGATTTATTTAGTGAAGATATTTTTAAGTTAGAGATGGACTATTATTTTGGGAAAGCAAATGAATACGGAATTCCTCATGACAATAGAGCGACATTCACTAAACCTGATTGGCAAATGTGGGCTGCCACGATGGGAACTGATGAGCAATTCGAAAATATTCTTAATATGTTATATTATGCATATAATGATTCGGAAGATAGAGTCCCTATGACTGATTGGTTTGATACTATCAGTGCAAGGTTGATCGGATTCATTGCTAGGCCCACTGTAGGAGCATTTTGGTTTAAGGTCTATTTGAAATCTCTATAATAACCCATTCATAAACCTCAATAATTCCTCAAAATCTGATATTTAATTTTAAAATAATTATTATAAATAATTTTTCAGTCTTATTTATTATTGGTTTCTTAATATATTTCAATTCCAGTAAATTCGTTGCTAATTTATTCTTATGTTTTTAAATTTGTTTCAACCATAGAATATTAAAAAATAAAGAGAGCAAAGAATTGAAAAATAGAGAATATAAAGAAAATTTTAAAGATGCCAAGAGTATGATAGATTTTAGGAAAAAAGAGGCCAATAAGCATCTAAACAAACCAGTTAATTAGGACTGAAAACCAAACTCCCTTAATAGGGAGAATCTCAGAAATATAAATACTAAAGACAGGGCCAAGAGAAAGTCCGTAACTTAATATAAAAAAATAAATGTTGATAGTGGCAATTAAATAATTATGGATATAATTAGAAAGAGAGAGAATTAAGAGATTTAACATACAAATTATGATTCCTAAAATGGTGAGTTTTTTTCTTCCAAGGATATTAACGAGACTACCACTAATAAGAGCGGAAAATACCAAAGTGATACCAATCCACAAAGTTAGCAAATTCTAATTAGACTCAGAAAAGTCTTAGAACAATTATTGTGAATAAAAGATAACAATATTAATACCTGATAAGGGTTGTAATGCGGCATAAGATATTCCCAATAGTAACTATCGATAATATTTATTAGTGAATAGCTGATAAAAAGAAATAGATTGTTGGTCCTTAATATTCTATATATGCATTTAAAACTACATAGAATCCTTCTAAATAAGTTCCAATACCTTCTGAGCATGTTAGGATTATCCCCTCTTAATGTAATCAAGAGGAGTTTCAAGTGAAAATATACTAGTTAGAATAAAAATTCTAAGAAAACAGAGAATGATAGGCCAAGTGAGAATATATTTATAAGTCTTAGTGTTGATGCCTTATTATAAATCAGTCTCAGTTGGGAGCAAATACCCCATGAAGAATGAAAACAGGAATCCTGCCTAATAGAAGCAAGAGTTAAGAGATCCACATAGTCCTTTCATATGTTTATTTGTCATCTAGTCTATATAGATAGGGATGAATACTTAATTCACTCCTAGAGTCAACCCTAATATGAATCTCCCTATTAGAAACTAGTTGAAACCTTTTTGGTTCATGTATAGAATTGCAGAGATTGTTAATAAATCATTTATGATGAATATCATACGCATCTTCAAGTTTATTATTAGGTTTGTTATAAGTATTCCAATTATTACTCCTAAAGGTAGTGAAGCATTCAGCACTCCGTGAATCAAATGTTTTTCAGGATTATTTATCCAATTGTTAGCAAATGATAATGAGTTCTGACATGGAGTGTATACTGAAAATTCATATCCTAATATAAATGAGCCCAAACAAATATTTGTTGAAAGCATTAACTATAGTTAGTGAGGACGAGTGTATTTCTGCAGAAACCATTGCAGTTGCTACATTTTTATTATATATTTATATACTATTACTGTAATATACTCAATAAAAAATTATATAATATTGATTAAAAATATGAAAATAGTCATTAAAGCCAGTGATGAGATTGTATTTTGTTAATGGTGTATCTTAGGTTGGGATTAGAGTTAAGAATGTGCTATATGAGAGAAATAGCAGAAGAGGAAAGGAAGGAAGGGAAGTTAGGTTTGTTGATAATTATTTTATCAAAAAGTGCCTATTACTATAGTTGAGGAGTAGAGTTGGGGTCATAAGAGAAGGGGAAAGTGCCAACTAACAGAACATACAACAACACTCCTAAAGCCCAACAGTCAACCGGCAACCCTTTGAATTCTCTCTAACCTTTCTTCATTATCATTTCAGGAGCCATATAACAAGCTGTCCCACACATTCCTTTTATTTCTCCTGATTCACTTATTTACATTGCGAATCCCAGGTCTATTATCTTTATTTATTAATTCATAATCATTATGTTTTCTAGTTTTATATCTCGATGGATTATTTCCTGATCATGTAAGTACTTTATACCTTCTATTATCTAACGATATATACTTTTACATTCTTCTTCTTCCAATCTTCTTTTTTGTTACTTTTTTAGATATTGCAGAAGGCTATATTCTCCTCCAAATTCTAATATTAGATTTACGTTTTTATGGTTCTGAATTATTTCTATTAATTTTATTATCTTTTTATTATCTATTCTTCGAAGTATATTAATTTCTCAATTAAGATTTTTCCTTTTCTAAGGATCTTTTAAATATTTCTTATCATATATCTTTATTGCTACCTTTTTATTAGTTTCTTTTTAAATTCCAAGTCTCACTATAGCATAACTTCCTTTTCCTATAATGCTTCCAATATTATATTAATCTAATTAGCATATTTAATTTTGATTAAGACTGCTGAAATGATTAAGTTTATTTTAATTTATCTATCTAAAAGTATTTTTAAAACTGTTTTAATCTAAAGATATATTTTTATTGCTCTTTTATAATTAATTTATTGTTAAATTTTAAAATTGATATTATTAATTTTATTTTTATTCTTATTATTAAAATATTTATTAATCATTTTTAGACAATTAATAATTGTCTTCTAAAAAATTATTTTATATTTATTTATTAAATTAATTTATTAATCTAAATCATTATGAAATATTTTTTAATTCCTATTTTTCAATGGTTTAAATTTATTATTAAATTTATTAGGCAATAATATCAGTATTATTTTTTTAAATTTATATTTTAACATTTTTTATATCATTTTTATTTTAATTCTTTAATTTATATTAAAATAAATACATCGATCTATAATATATTTTTTTAAGACTATTTAAATTGCTCTAATTCTTCTGATGCTTTTATTTTTTTCTTTTTGAAAAAAATATTTTTGTTTTATTACATTTTTTAAACTAAATTATCATTAAAATTTAAAGTTCTTTATTTTTCTATAGATCTCTAGGTATTTTTTATGCTGTTTTAAATAATTTATTAGGTATTTTAATAAATGATATTATTTTAATTTAATAAATTTCATTGATGCTCAATAAATTTTATAGTGTCAATAGTTTGAATTTCAGCAGTCTAAGGTCTTCTTAATTATTTTTAACTAATAGGTTTAATATTGGGATTGATTTATTATTATTAATTATTTAGATTATCATTATTGAACCTATATTTGTGCATTATAGGTTCATATAACTTATTAAATATGTTTTGCTAAATCTTTTAATTTATTTAATCTATGTTTTAATTGTTATTTTATTTGGCACTAAAAACTCTATTTTCTTATTAATTAGAATTATTTTTTACTTTATTCTAATTACCTTGATCATGATTAAGTTTTTAAATGATATATAGTTTAATTTTAAAAAAAGTTCATTTAAGTTTAACTTTCGTTTATAATTTATTTTTTTATTTCTAATAATATTTTTAAATATTTACCTTAATTTAATATTTTATTTTATTATTTTTACATTTTATTTATTTATAATTAAATAATATATATGTAGTATATTAAATTATTTAATCATTTATTATCATAATTATTTTTTTGTATATATCCTTGCATCTAATTAATCAAATATTATTTCTTTATTTTTAATTCTCAATATACTTTTCCCAAATTTATATTTGTAATAATTTTTTATTCTTTTTTTTTACTTAAATTAACAAAAGAGGAAGTTTTATGTTTCTATATTTTCAATTGAATCAGTTTATTTTTATATTTTAATAAATAATTAATAATTTGATTATTGCTAAAATTCTTTATTGCTTATTTTTTATTTAACTATATTTTAATTATTAATCTCTTTATTAATACATATTAATGTATCTTAATTTAATTCCTATAATATTTTTTAATAATTTATTTAAATATTTTTTTCTTAAAAATCTTCATTAATATAATCATCTTCCCTTTCAAATATTATATTTATATTATCATTATTTAAAGTACCATTAATTTCATTTTCATTTTCTTTTTCAAATTATATTTTAATTTAATTTCCTAATACTTCATCATTATTTCTTTTATCATTAGATTAATCTTAAAAAAAAAAAAAAGATTATTATTTTTATGCTTTTTCATCATGAGACTATTGTATAAGTTATTTTAATTTTAATTTTTAATCTAATGTCTTAATTTTAAAAATAAAATTACTTCTAATAAGTTATTTAATGAAATTTAATTTAATTATAAGTCTTAATTATTAATAATTTAAAATTTTAACTATTAATAAATAATTTCTTGTTAGTAATTATTCATATATATTAATAATGATAAAATAAATATTTATTTACAAATAAAGAAATAGAAATCATAAATATTAAATAAAATTATAAAAATTGATATAAAAAGTAATAAAAAAAACGAATCAAACTTAAACTCCAAATCCTTCTAGATAAAACTTTTTATCGAGTTCTTCCAATTATTTTTATCTATTTTCTTTATAAGGCAACTTCTTGTCGAGTCCTTTTTGAGAATACATTTTTTGCATATCTTCAGAAGTATAAAAAAGTCCATTATCTAATTCAACAGAAGAATTATTAATTTAATACCTCCACAATCCTCTTTTATTACACCCTTTTATTTTCACTGGATATTCATCAATCTTTTTCCCTCTATAATATTATACTCCATAAATCTTTCCATGTCTTTGACCTTTCAACTGCACATCTCTTATTATATAATAAGTGTCTTCTGGCCATTACTTTTTGAATATCTTAAAATTGATTCCTATTAATAATCAAATATATATTTTACCTTTAGAAGGATATTGTGATATCATTTCAAATAAATTTTTTTATTCTATTTAGCGATATTTTATTATATCATTCAATCCAAATATTTAAAATTTTTTATTATAAATTAGTTAAATGTTTTCAGTTATTTCTTTTATTTTACTCATTTATTTATTTTTTATAGATATTTATTATGTCTTTTATATTATTTTATATTATATATTTAAATTTTAAGATAAAAATAAAAATGAAAATTATTTAATAAATTAATAATCATATTATTTAATGTTTATATATAAATAATCATGATTTGCAAGTATAGTTAAAACTGTTATTGATATATATGTTATTCTCTAAATTTAAAATAGTTTAATCTTTTTAAATAATTAATTGAGCTTTAAAATAAATTATTTAGTATTAATTATCTATACATTTAATAAATTATGTTTGTTTTTATGTATCACTAATTTTGAGTAATGGAAGTCCCATAATAATCAATTTATCAATTATAATTGTTTTTTCATACTTATCAATATTAAAATCATTCATTTAATGCTAAAAATTGAGTTGAAATTAATAATTGAATTGATTATTTTCACTTATAAATAAATAAAAAATAATATTGAAATTAACAAGGCACTAAAATTTCCTTTTTTAACAATATTAAATAATCTAATTATCATCAGAATAATTATTTATAGCAATAATAGAGCCTTAAGAATATAATGATTAAATATAATGTGCATGTTTATAGATTTTAAAATTCTAAGATTTTTTAGAAAATAGATGAAAATATGATTGACAATTTTTCAAAGCAACAAGGAGATAAAATCGATTATTAAGATCTTATGATGCAAAAACATTAGTTGTATTTTACTAAAAGAGAGTAAAATTTTCCCTTAAGAAAATGTTAGCAGTAGAATTGAGTGGAGAGTGGAGAAATAATAATTAATTAGAGTGAAATAGTTAATAATGATTGTTGAGGGAAAACCAACGACATGAGGAGGGTAAATAGGTAAAAGTGAAGTTAGAAATATTGTTAAGGTGAGGCACTATAAGTAGAGAGTGGCCGATCATAAAGTGAGTATTCAGGATAGCATCAGAGTAAAGTTGTTCATCATAGGGGAATGAGAAGAATAGTGGTCGGATTATCATTCCTGACAGTTTATTCTCAATAAATAGAGAGTAGTAATGTTTTAAGATACTGTATTTAAAACGGATGCATTTTATTGCAGTGTGAAGCACCTATTTATTATCATTTTATTATTAAAATAATTAAATATTTATTTTATAGCTTTTAATCTTATCATATTTATTTTTCTTTATGATATTTATTTATATTTGATATTAAATAGATTGATATTATAATTAGCACGGTAGGTCCTAGTTTATACAATTCTTAAGGTCTATGTCCTTTATGATTATGGTTCCTGCTAAAAGGGTAGAAAACTCCTAGTTAAATCCAACGAGCACACAATAGTTCAGTTGTATTTCCGTAAAATCCACAAATGTCCGAACCAGTATAAGGAATTCCAAACAAATTAAATTAAATCATATGAGATATTGAAAATTCTAGAAATTTAAAACTCGAACCATTGTCTCCTGACCATTTTCCTCCATATTTTCCACTTCCTATGAAGCTTGATCTTGATATTATAAATTAAAGTTTTTCTCCCTTCTGGTTTTTTTTGTATTTATTTGCATTTATGTATTATTATTATATTATATGATACTATTATTCTTGGTCTTATATTTATTTATCAAATAATTATTTTTTATCTTCTTCTATTTTATTATTCTCTTATTATTCTTCTAAATATTTTTATAATTAGAATTTTTAAGTTTGTAATTTATTAAAATAATTTGCTTCTTTTATTTTAAAATTTATTGTTATTTTATTAATAAAGTATTGAAACAAATTTTCTTTATATATTTATTCAAATATTAAATTTTTTTAAGATATTTTTTATCTAATTTGAGTCTTATATAAATTGATTGATGTTTTATATTGTTTTATTAATATAATTATCATTTTTAATTATAACCTTTGTTAATCAATTTATTATATTTTTCTTATTAAACTATAAAAAAAGTAAACATTTTTTAACTTATTTCTCATTTTAAACAGCAAATTATTTTTTTTTTTAAATGTTATTTAATATATCTGTTATTATTTAAAAAATAATATTTTATAATCATTTAATAATTTATTAATAGTGATTTTAAAATTAAAAATTTTATTTAGAAATAATTTATAATAAATTATTAAATTTAAAATATCATTTTTCTTATCTTAAATATATTTAATAATTTTTTGTTATTATTATTTCTATTTTACTTTAAAATATTTATATAACTATTATTTTTTATTAATAATTTAATTTAATTGCTCATATTATTATTTTTAATTGCTTAAATTAAAAGAAATTAATTTTTTATAATTATTAAAATATATTTGCTTAATCAATTAAGAGCTTGCATGATTTTTTTATTAGATAAATTATATTAATTTTTAATTCAAAAATATTTAAATTTTAAATGATTGAAGAATGTTATTTTAAAATTGAACTTCTTTAAAAAAATTCTATTTCTATAAATTTTTATATCTTTAAATATAGATATTATTTATATTTATAATTTTGCTTTTTAAATTAATTATCTAATATAATTTAAAAAATTATATTTTGGTTTATAATGCTACTCTAATTTTATGGCTATAAAAAGCACACATTAATTTTAACTTTTTATTTAAATACTACTTTTTTAAAATTTAAATTTAAAAAGTGTTTTAATAATTTTAATTATTACAAAATTAATTATTTTATCTAAAATTTTAAATATTTTTTAAAATTTTATTAGTGAAATACAAATGAAAAAGTCCATTTAAATTATGGAAATCAATTTCTTTAACACCAGAATAATGTTGAATATTAACAGAAACTGTTTTATGATTTGGATTTTACTAACCAGGCATATAAACAAATTAGCTTAAAAAAGCATTTTCATTTTAAGTATATGTATTTTAATTATCAAGATTGCAGTTTCCTGTACAAAAATTAGTCATTTCATTCATATCAAGCCAAAATCCATCAAAAATGCGAGTGTAATTTAAAATAGAGTTTTATAAAAAGTTGGGGAATTTAGGATGTAAAAAATCAGGATAAATAGAAACATCAGGCCAGACACGACCTACAAAAGCATATTTAATATCCTTTAAATAAATATGATTAGTAATTAGTTCTTGCAAACATGAATAATTATGATTGACTCCTATAGCTGGATCTATAATAACTACAAGCTTTTTATTGTATTTCTACTTAATTTACAGTAGATGTTGAGGATTGAAGAGAAGAGAGTTAAAGGTAAAAGGTTAATGATTAGATAATAAATCAATATCATAAAAGTAAGAGTCAAGAGGAATTTTAAGGGTTATGTGATTACGGATTATTATTTCTGAGTCTATTGAGCTTTATATTCCCCATTTACTCTAATGATAACCCATACCCCAAAACGGAGGAAGATAGTAATCGCCTATATATGAGTGGAAAGATTTGACTAAATTATCTAATGAAGATTCTTGAATGAATATTTTAAGTTGAATATCATTAAAACCAGCTGTTCTTATGGATGCAGAGTTTCTTTTGATGATGATAATTATAATAATTAATGAGAAGGATACTTATATATATATGATAATGGTGTATGTGATATACTTATGGATAAAAAAGTCGATGGGATTAGAATTCCTAAGGTAAAGAAGATGAAAGTATCCTGAATGTTCTCTGTTAAGATAAATGGGCATGGAACTGTAAGTATTATGTCCTGGAGGATGACCAGTCTCTTCTTCCTACACAACATCCTTAGCGAATAGAGTATAGACCTTACCCTCCTCTAGTCTCAACTAACCATTCCTCTCACCCATCCCTATCAACATATTTGTTGCAGTTTCATATTCAATTTCTTTATTCTGCTCACAATATATTATGTTCTTTATTCCTATTATCACCTCATTAGTTTATCTTCTTATTATCTTTATTTCATCTTCCTCTATCTTTACATAGTATAACATTTTACTTCTCTTCTTTTTTTATTTATCCTCTATAAATTACCTTCCCATTAATTTATTATCTTTCATTTCATTTTATTTATTATTTAATTAATATCCTTTTATGTGAATGTGTACTGTTTTTTCATTTTCTTATGTTATTGTTATTTTTAAATTTTTAGCTATTCCTTTAAAATCTATTTCTTAGTTTTTATAAACTCCCATATATTATAATCTATTTTCTACTCATAAGATGTTTTTCTATTTTTTTATTTATGTAATCTTATAATAATTCTCCTATTTTAATATTCTATTCAATATTTTTGCTTCTCAATACATTGTATTTAAATCATGAAAATAAGTTTCTGAACCGATTCAAAATTATAAATTAGAATAAAATATTTTAACTTATTCTGAAATTTATTGATCATTTAAATTAAGAGTTTTATTAAAGACTTAAAAAAATGATAAAGAGATAAATATAAGATAAAGAATCATATAATATATTTTATTATTAAATAGTAAATAGTAATAACAAAATAATTTAATTATAATAAATACAATAAAATAATTAGAATAAAATAAGAATATTAATAAGATTATAATGATGTATAATACAAATAAAAATGTGTAAATAATAGGATAAATATAGATAAGAATAATCATAATTCATCATTATTGTTCTTGACAAGATTGTTCTTGAGCAAGAGAGCATCAACCTAAGAATCAGTAAGGAAATGAGCCTGAACCTGACCTTGTTCAATCTAAATAAGCATCAATTCAACTTTATTACTAGTGGGTTAAGCAGTATCCAAAGTTTTACACAAAGCCTTCAAAGCAATATCAATACCCTAATTAATACCAATATCTTCCTTATAATCAGTCTTAAGGAAAGTATTAGCAGCAAGATTATTTTTGCCTAAAGCAGTGGCCTTCCACCCAGTATAATTTCCACTAGGATCACTTGAATATAACTAAAAATGATGATGCACATCATAACCAGCAAAAAGGAATGCAGTGCCAAATGGTCTAAGTCCACCAAATTAAGTATAGTTCTATTTTAAATCACATACTTTTTGTACTAATTGTTCTACATCCATATCACTACCAAATTAATATCTATGTTCTTGAGAACCTACTCGAGCATAATCTATTAGATAATTAGCATCTGCTGTCATTCCACTTACTACTGTGTATACATTATTGTCTATTTTATATATTTTTTCGCTTTGTTTGTTCTTCTCTAATAGCATTGATGTTTCCATCTTCTCGGTTGCTAAAACGATTCCTTCCTTTGTTATTAGACCTATGCTGCTTCCTGCTTTGTTTATTGCTTCAATTGCATATTCTACTTACATTAACCGACCATCTGGGGTAAATGTTGTCGTTTTGCTATCATATCTACGCGACATCTTCTTATCAGATTATTATTATTATTATGTTATTTTTATATCATATTTATTTTTATTATTATGTTTATTTATATTATTATTAATTTTAATATTTATAATTATATTTCTAATTTATTTATATATTTTTATCTTTATTTCTAACTCTTTATTGATTTTCAATGATTAAAGATTAGTAAATTATAAATATTTATTTTTAAAAGCGATTATCTTTTTAAATTAGTAATAATTGGAGATGCAGGAGTTGGAAAATCATCTTTACTATTGAGATTTTCAGTATAAAATAAAAATAATTATAGGATGATGAATTTAACGAAAGTTATTTGACAACTTTGGGTGTAGACTTCAGATTTAAATCATTGACTTTAGATAAAAAGAGTGTCAAGCTTTAGATAGTATAAAAAATATATATAAAAAAAGTGGGACACTGCTGGACAAGAAAGATTTAGAACTATAACAAATTCTTATTATAAGGGAGCTCACGGAATAATAATAGTATATGATATTACTTAATAAGTAATTTTAATAAATAAAATAAAAGCACACTTTTGATGTTATAGAAAAGTTCTGGCTTAACGAAGTATAGCAATGTGCTTAATAGGAAGTTATTATCATGTTGTTAGGAAACAAGGTAGATTTGAAAGATGAAAAGTAAGTTGACACTGAATTTGTCAAGGTATTTTATAATTTATATATTTATTATTATCTTTGTTATTATTATTATTATACTTATTTATTCATATTTTTTTCAAGGTGTTTGCCAAGAGCAAGGACATGAAATTTGAGGAAGTGAGTGCAAAGTCAGCTTAAGGAGTTGAATAAGCCTTTCATAATTTCACAAGAAGTATCATAGCTAAAAAGTATTATTCATCTTTTATTTAAGAGATGAGATGGATCTAGAGTACAATAAAATATAGTTGCAAAATAATCAAAGACATTAAAAAAAAAAGTGTTGTTGACTCTTTACTATAATAATTATAAATATAAATTTAATAATAATACGTATTAAATTTCTATTATACGATTGGTTAAATAATTAATAATCTAGTAAGAATAATTAAGAATAATATTAAAATAATAAAATAATAAATAATAGATGTAACCAGATCAGTAAAACTTGAAGTTCTTTAATTTTGGTGGTTGGGACCCTCTACTTTCAGGAAAAGTGACATTCGCAGAATATATCTGGATTGATGGTTCAGGAACAAACTTAAGATCTAAAACAAAAATAATAAATTCAGAAATAAAATCAATAGATGACTTGGACTGGTGGACATTTGATGGTTCTTCTTGCGAAATGGCAACAACAACCCAATCAGAAATTTGGTTAAAGCCAGTGATATTCGTAAAAGACCCAATCAGGAAAGAAAACTCAATCTTAGTAATGTGTGAAACCTATTTGCCAGATAAAGAGACTCCAGCTCGTTGTAATTTCAGATATTTATGTAACAAAATAATGGAAGAAGCTAAAGACCATGAACCATGGTTTGGAATAGAGCAAGAGTTTTAATTAATGGTGAGAACAGGTACTACTCAAGAATGGCCATTAGGTTGGCCAACAGGAGGGTATCCTTATCCTTAGGGTCAATATTATTGCTCAGTAGGAGAGTAAAATGCCTATGGAAGGGCCGTTATTGAAACTGCTGTAAGATATTGTATCAGTGCTGGCTTAAAGATAGCTGGAATAAATGCTGAAGTTAGTCCTGGATAATGGGAGTTTCAGGTTGGAATAACTAAAGGAATTGAAGGAGGAGATCATCTCTGGTTGAGTAGATATGTGCTTATCAGAGTCGGTGAGGAGTTTGGAGTCACTATTAATATTTAGCCCAAACCTATTAAGGGTAATTGGAATGGAGCAGGTTGTCACACCAATTTCAGTACTAAAAAAACTAGGGAAGAGGGAGGACTTAGTTATATTTTAGAAAACTGTATGGAGAAATTGGCTAGCAAGCATAAAGAGCATATTATTCTTTATGGTGAGGGTAATGAGGAGAGACTCACCGGGACTCATGAAACATCCAGTATTGACAAGTTTTCTTTCGGATAAGGCAATAGAGCTGCTTCCATCAGGATTCCTGTTTACACTTATGAAAATGGTAAAGGCTATTTAGAGGACAGGAGACCATCTAGTAATATTGATCCTTATCTTGTCACTGCCATTATTACTGACACTGTCTGTCTGAACAGCAAGTATTGTGATATTTTATTGGAGTCTTACAAGAACAGCAAGGAAAATAATTTCTGATTTTTTTATATTTTTCTAATATTATTTTTAATTATATTTAAAATATAAAACATAAATATGATAGAAAGTGAATTCTAGGCAGTGGTTAATGAAAACGAATTAAAAAGAGAATATGATATCTGCGAAGATTTTAGACTAGATAACAATAAATTCGTTGGTGAGTTCGAGAACAAGAAAAAGAAGTACAGATTGTTGCGAAAATATATAGATGGAAGAGGAGATCAACTTAGACTATACTACAGCAAATTTAGTCCTTTTGATAAAGCAATATGTTCTTTAGCATTAGTACATGGGTTAGGGGAACACAGTGGAAGGTATTACCATGTGGCTGACCATTTAGTTTAAAGCAATGTAGAGGTGCATATGATAGATTTAAGAGGTTTTGGTCACAGTGGAGGAGCAAGAGGTAGTAGCCCCATCTCAGAATTTCATCACGATATCCTGACTCTATTGGAATAATTAGACAAACATTTACCAGTGTTCATCATGGGATTCTCTATGGGAGGAATGTTGGTTTCTAGTTTTCTATTGACCAATCCCCATATTAATCTTAATGCAGTCATCCTTGTCAATCCTCTTATGAAGGTACCAGATAAAGCTAAATTAGTAGGAGCTAAGGCTTTTATGATAAAGAGTCTTGGTGAGGATTTAAATAGTCTTGTAACTTCTAGTATGCTCAACGCTACATCTCTTACTAAGGATTCTTATTAGCTTATGAAAATTTTCAAAGACAAAATGTAGATTCCTTTCATGTAGTTCTGTCTTGCTAAATATATTCTTGAGTGCACAGAGTTTCTGCAAGATCACTTCTTTAAGTTTAATTATCCTTTATTCATGCTATTAGGCTAAAAGGATTAGATTGTCGAATATTATCCTTCTCTCAATCTTTACAATTAATGTTAAACTAAAGATAAATCTATTAAGTTATTTCCAGAAGGCTATCACGAGATGCACAACGATCAAGAGTTTTCTTTATTTGTTTAAACTTTAAATCAATACATTCTCTAAAAGCTTAATCCCAATATTTTGTTAACTAATACTCTCTCTAATTTAAAGTTCGGATATACTTTGAGGCCTCTACATTTTAAAAGGAAAATCATCTTTTTTTTCCTACTTTTACTTGTATTCCTTGGATTTATAAAGTAATTAATTTATATTATTGTAGAAAACTAAAAAACTTAGGTGCATTTAAGTTTTTCTTATAAATATTAAGTTTAAAAAAAATAAAAAAGTGATAATAAATATAATAAATATAATAAATATAATAAATATATTGATTAATAATATTTTTTGAAAATCATTTCTTTCCCTTGGCTTAAGCTTATTTATTATCCTTTTTTTAATTAACAGTTTTTTAAACATTCTATTTTTTAGACTGGACATTCAAAACCTTTTATTAAGCTCTTCTCTTTTCAGCTTCCTTCTATTTTCTCTCTTTGATGTCTCTCAAAGCCTGTTCTTGAATAGCTT
>Ga0315908_10002221_pt1 | contig 14301 bp, 10 predicted proteins | sample LakEriMetagenome_12_FD_203520 | JGI IMG/M metagenome (GOLD analysis project Ga0315908, IMG submission 203520) | Freshwater fungal communities from buoy surface, Lake Erie, Ohio, United States - Buoy 4 MA124 | ecosystem: Environmental > Aquatic > Freshwater > Lake > Lake biofilm | place: USA... | reverse complement strand
CTCTGGGATAGCGAATGACAAAAGGTAAATTTGTCGAATCAAGTTGTGCCGTATACATGAGGTCCCTCAACTCCGCCTCATTCATGGGGGCTGAAACAATCATGTTGGGGATGCATCGCATATAGGGAATATCATATACACCGTGGTGTGTAGGCCCATCATCACCTACCAGTCCCGCACGATCCAGGCAAAATACTACCGGGAGTTTCTGTATGGCTACATCATGCACCACTTGGTCATAAGCACGCTGCATGAAGGAGGAATAGATATTGCAAAAGACCTTTAATCCCTGTGTTGCCATGCCTGCACTCAACGTAACAGCATGTTGTTCGCAGATGCCAACATCAAAGGCCCTGTCAGGCATTTCATCCATCATGAATTTCAGGGATGAACCGGAAGGCATTGCAGGGGTAATACCAAAAATCTTCTTGTTTTTCTCTGCCAGCTCAACAATGGTTTTGCCAAATACATCCTGGTATTTTGGAGGCTGGGGTGTATCAAATGTTTTTTTGTATATCTCGCCAGTCACTTTATCAAACAAACCAGGGGCATGCCATTTGGTCTGGTCCTTTTCGGCCAGTGCGTATCCTTTTCCCTTGGTGGTAATGATGTGGAGCAGCTTGGGCCCTGGGATGTCCCTAAGGTCTTTCAAGGTATCAACCAATTTGGTAATGTTATGTCCATCAATAGGACCGAAATACCGCATTTTCATGGACTCGAACAAGTTGCTTCTCTTGTTGATGAAGCCCTTGATGCTGTGTTCAAGTTTACTGGCCATTTCCCTGCTGAAATTTCCTCCTATGGGAAGTTTTCCAAGGGTGTTCCAGATATCATCCTTCAGTTTATTGTAGGTATGGGAAGTGGTGATGTCTGTCAGGTATTCCCTCAATGACCCTACATTGGGGTCAATGCTCATGCAATTGTCATTCAGGATGACCAGCATGTCAGCATCGGTTACACCAGCATGGTTCATGGCTTCGAAGGCCATTCCTGCAGTCATTGAGCCATCTCCGATGACCGCTACTGATTTCCTGTCTTTTTCACCATTGTATTTTGCAGCGATGGCCATCCCAAGGGCTGCAGAAATTGAAGTGGAAGAGTGGCCTACGCCAAACGCATCATAGGGGCTTTCTGTCCTTTTGGGAAACCCACTGAGCCCACCGTATTTTCTGTTGGTATGGAAATTGTCGCGTCTTCCTGTGAGTATTTTATGTCCATAGGCCTGATGGCCTACGTCCCAAACCAATTGGTCATAAGGAGTATTGTAGGCATAATGCAATGCTACCGTAAGTTCCACAACACCCAGGCTGGCTGCAAAATGACCGCCATGCACACTGACCACATCCACAATGTATTGTCTCAGTTCTTCACAAACCTTGTATAGTTCATCCTTCCCTATTTTCTTCAGGTCATCAGGGGAGTTGATTTGTTTGAGCAATGCACCAGCCTCGATTTGTGTCATATTGAATGCAGTTTGTAACGGTATATGGTAAAACAAGGACTGATGCTGTTTGTTCGGGCTTGCCCTTGCTTCGAATACATAAAGTTAGTCAAAATAAGGATTATACCATCCAAAAGCGCTTTATCCAATGGAGGGGGTCCACCGTCTATTCCTGGGGGCTTTACCAGTCAACCTCCCTGAAAAGCCTCTTGTAAAAAACCATTTTTCCCTTCTTGTTCAATTGTATAGCTTTGAAATGCATGGACCTATATCTCCGGAACATATCAAAATACTGGCTTTTCCAATTTTTGGGCTGGATGATGTTTGCAGGGATCAATATTTTCTTTGCGCTTACCTACAAGCTTTTTGATGCCCAGTTTATTGGTCGGTTGGGTGCTTATGTCGCCATTGGTCTTCTGATGTCCCATTTCATGCGGATGACCATCATATGGTTGAAACTGATGCAGCGCAGCATCAATTACCAGTTGATGGGGTTCATCCTGGTTTCAATTGTATTCGCTATCATGCTGGGCATTGGTGAAACCTACCTGAGCATGTTGGCAGGGCTCGAATACAAGGAAGAGGCCAAATGGTCGATCTCCCAAAAAATCAGCAGCAATGTTTTCTCTACCTTCATCTATCTTTTTATTTGGAATTGTATTTATTTTATTTACCATTATGTAGCCGAGTCAAGAAAAAACCAGCTGGACAACCTGAAGCTGGAGGCCTTGGTAAAGTCTCTCGAGCTCAAGACCATCAAGTCCCATATCAATCCGCATTTTATTTTCAATGCAATGAACAGCATCCGGGCCTTGATTGATGAAGATCCCCATAGGGCCCGTGAGGCGGTTACGGCATTGAGCAATATTCTTCGCTCCAGCATGTCTTCTGATCAATATGAAACCATCACACTGGAGAGAGAGCTGAATATTGTGAAGGATTATCTTGCGTTGGAGTTGATTAGGTTTGAAGACAGGCTGAATGTACAATATGGCATTGATGATGAGACCTTGGATCATCAGGTTCCCCCCATGATGCTGCAGACCCTGGTGGAGAATGCCATCAAACACGGCATTGGGAAAACGGTGCACCAGGGGGAGATTTCCATAATGGCCCATGAAACCAATGGACAACTTGAGTTGTCTGTCATCAATTCTGGTATGCTGGAAATAAAGGAAGGCCATGAGGGGTTTGGCTTGCAAAGCACAGCCAACAGGTTGCTTTTTATTTTCGGTGATGCTGCCAATTTCTCCATCAGGCAGTTGGACAAAGACAGGGTTGAGGCAAAAGTGATTATTCCGCTTTCTTAATAGAGACGTATGAAAAAAAATGCCATCATTATTGACGATGAGAGACTCGCAAGAAATGAATTGAAAAAAATGCTTGCCCTTCATCCTGAAATTGAGGTTATCGGAGAGGCTGCCAATGCTGACGAAGGCCTTAACCTGATCAATGAATTGAATCCTGACCTGATCTTGCTGGATGTTCAAATGCCAGTGAAAACAGGATTTGATCTTTTGCAGGAATTAGAAAAACTGCCATCCGTCATCTTTACTACCGCTTATGATGAATATGCAATTCGTGCATTCGAAGTCAATGCACTGGATTACCTGTTGAAACCCATCGACCCCAAGCGCTTCTCAGATGCTGTTCAAAAATTTTTGGCCATCGATGAAAAGGAGATGTTGTTTTCTGAAAACCGGTCAGAAATAAGGCTTTCTCTTTCAGAATCAGACCAGGTATTTGTCAAAGACGGTGAAAAATGCTGGTTTGTTAAGCTGGCAGAAATCAGGTTGTTTGAATCTGTTGGCAACTATGCAAGGGTGTTTTTCGGCCCGCACAAGCCTTTGATCTTGAAATCACTGAATTCCCTGGAAGAAAGGCTTGATCCAAGAACATTTTTCAGGGCCAACCGCAAGCATATTGTAAACCTGCGCATGATTGAAAGGGTTGAGCCGTTTTTCAATGGAGGGTTATTGCTTGAAATAAAGGGAGGAGAAAAAATTGAAGTATCCAGGCGCCAGGCTGTCCGGTTCAAGGAGATGATGAGCCTTTGATAGTGTGTAAAACATGCTTTTCTGGGCGACCGAAGAAACCTTATTTTTGTATAAATTCTTTACTTTGATTGTTATTGATGATATCCTGGTTAGCGATGATATTGTAGCAGCGCAGTTTGTTTGCAATCTCTCCAAATGCAAAGGCGGCTGTTGTGAGGACGGGGATGCAGGCGCGCCATTGACAGACCAGGAATTGGATGAGGTGAACAAGAGCTATGAAATTGTCAAGCCGCTGATGTCCAAGGACGGCATCAAGGAAGTGGAAAAAAACGGGCTATACCGGTACGACCGCGAGTTTGGCTGGGTTACGCCAACAGTCGAAAACAAAATTTGTACTTACGGTGTACGCGATCAGCGAGGGGTCATAAAATGTGTATTCGAAGAGGCCTACAACAAGGGCCAAATCAAGTGGAAAAAGCCCATCTCCTGCCATCTATATCCCATTAAAAAAAGCAAGAGCCGTTATACCAACCATGAGATGCTCAACTATGAACCCCGTGAAGACATGTGCAGCCCTGCATGCAGCTTGGGTGCGGAGCTGAAAGTACCTGTATATACATTTCTGAAAGAACCCATCACAAGACTTTACGGTGAAGGATTTTATGATGCACTTGATCAGGTGGCAAAAGAGTATTTCAATGGTGATAAAAAGTTGAATAAATAATCACGCCATGTCAAATCCAGCTTCGGTTTTTAAGGAGAAGAGTTTTGTAAAAGCAGCGGACTTAGCCCATCGCAAAACCATCAACCACAATATCGGAAAGTACAATGCAGTTGTACCGCTGGGAAAAAAACAATTTTCAGACATCAATTTTGCAAGGGAAAAAGCCAAGCATGCCAAGTGGAAAGCACTTGAAAGCCTGGATGTTCAACTGGAAAAGTTTGAAATCAATTTTCTCAGGAATGGTGGCAAAGTAATTTGGGCCGAAACAATAGAACAGGCCCATGAAGCCATCCTCAGGATTTGCAAGGAAAAGAATTGCAAAACGCTTGTCAAGAGCAAGAGCATGGTTACAGAAGAAATTCACCTCAATGATTTCCTTGAAAAAAATGGCATCGACAGCATTGAATCTGATTTGGGCGAGTACATACAACAGCTGGACAACGAGCCACCTTATCATATTGTTACTCCTGCGATGCACAAGAGCAAGGAGGATGTTGCCCGTGTTTTCCATGAACACCTGAACACACCTTTGGACCTTACGCCAGAAGAACTTACCCTTGTAGCAAGGGAAAAGCTCAGGCAAAAATATGCAGAGGCGGAAGTGGGCGTTACTGGTGCCAATTTCATCATTCCTGAAACAGGGAGTATTGCAATAACAGAGAACGAAGGCAATGCAAGGTTGAGTGCATCCTTCCCCAAGACACATATTGTCATCACTGGGATAGAAAAAGTTATTCCTTCTTTGCATGATCTTGCTCTTTTCTGGCCACTGCTTTCTACCTACGGAACGGGCCAACAAGTGACGGTATACAATTCCATCATCAGTGGCCCACGGCAATCAACAGAAATGGACGGTCCCGATGAAATGTATGTCATCTTGCTGGACAATGGAAGAACCAATATCCTGCAAGATCCCGTTTCAAGGGAAAGCCTTTATTGTATCCGTTGCGGAGCTTGCCTGAACGCCTGTCCTGTGTATAAAAACATTGGGGGGCATAGTTATGGAACTACCTACAGTGGCCCCATCGGCAGTGTCATTACGCCCAATCTCAAAGACCTTGGTGAGTGGAAACACCTGAGCCATGCTTCTTCCCTTTGTGGAAATTGCACCGAAGTATGTGCGGTAAAGATCAACCTGCATGAGCTCCTGTTGTACAACAGAAGAGAGGCGGTCCGTTCAGGGCAAGGAAACATGATGGAGAATATTGCTTGGGCAACCTGGCAACAGGGAATGCTTCACCGAAAAATGATGAATCTTGGTAACAGCAAGATCAAGAATTGGATGATCAATAAATTGTTCAAGGGATGGACCGGACAGCGAGCAGACCTTGATTTTCCTGCCAAAACATTCAATCAGCTGTGGAGGGAAAAGCAAGAAAATGCTAAGCCTTTGGCTTCTTAAAACTATTGTTGACCAGGTAAACTCCCCAAAGGGTAATCATGGTGCCACCAACAATAAAGGCGGTTAATTTTTCTTCCATCAATATATTGCCAAGGATAATGGCAACAATGGGGTTGATATAGGAATGTACAGCTACCAGTGCTGTGGGCAAACGTTTCAGTGCATAGATATACGCCCCAAATGCAATCACAGAGCCAATCACTACCAGATACCCTATAGACAACCATGCATGTATAGGTATTTCAGAGATTGGAACGAATTTACCGGTAATCATAGAGAAAAAAGAAAGCAAGCAGCCGCTGACAAACATCTGCCATCCCAGCGAAAAATAGGGATCCATGTCTTTCGCCTGCTTGGCGGTGAACAAAGAAGAAAGTGCCCAGGCAATGCTTGCAATCACGCCATACAGAATGCCCAGCGAGAAATCGGTGTACATGATCTGTTCAATGAAGTCAAAAAAGGTGATGACCACCCCTGCAAATCCCATGGCAATGCCAACAATGGTTTTGGGTTTGAATTTAACTTTGTTGAAAACCAGACCGGTAAACAATACAACCCAGATGGGCATGATGGCGCCAACAACTGAGCCAATTCCGCTGGGCATGTATTTTACTGAAAGAACACTAAACGCATTGCTGATCACAAACATCAGGATCGACATCCAAAAGATCTGCCAAAGCTGGTGTTTTTGGGGAAGCATTTTCCTGAAAAAGGTGAAATAGATCACATACAAACCACCGCCGATGAAGTGCCTCAGTCCGGAAAGCTGCAGTGGTGGCATGTATTCTACCCCAATTTTAGAGGCAAGCCACGTTGTTCCCCAAAGGATGGAAACAACACCTACTGCAAAAAGTGCTTTGGATTTTTCTGATTTATTGGTGTTTATCTGGCCCGACATCAGTGCTTGAAGTGTCTGAGTCCTGTCATCACCATGGCCAGTCCGTTTTCCTGGCAGTATGCAATGGAGTCTTTGTCACGGATGGATCCTCCGGGTTGGATAAAGGACTCAATGCCTTCTGCATGGCTCATTTTTACGCAGTCATCAAAAGGGAAGAAGGCATCACTGGCCAATACGGCACCCTTCAAATCAAAATTGAATTGCTTTGCTTTTTCAATCGCATGCCTGAGGGAGTCAATGCGGGAGGTTTGTCCACAACCTTTTCCAATCAACTGTTTGTTTTTTGCAATGGCGATTGCATTTGATTTAAGGTGCTTGCATACCTTGTTGGCAAAAATCAGGTCGGTCTTCTCTTCTTCAGAAGTTGGCCTTGCGCCGGATTCTTCCCATTTTTCGAAATTACCTTTGTCCTGGTCTTGGACCAATACGCCATTCAAGAGCGATTTGAATTGTTTTGTAGCAGGATGATCTTTTTTCTGGATGAGCAGGATCCTGTTCTTTTTTGTGGTCAACACTTCCAGCGCATCTGCATCGAATGCAGGGGCAATCAGTACTTCAAAAAAAAGCTCATTGATGTGTGCTGCTGTTGACATGTCGATGGTGCTGTTGCAAACCAACACTCCGCCAAAAGCACTTTCAGGATCACCTTGTAAGGCATATTTCCAGGCTTCTGCTGCATGCTCTCTTGTAGCAATTCCACATACATTGGTATGCTTGATGATGGCAAAAGTAGATTCGGTTTCTCCCTGGAACTCAGCAATCAATTGTACTGCAGCATCAACATCCACCAGGTTGTTGTAGGATAGTTCCTTGCCATGCAATTGGTCAAACAATTCATTGAGTTTTCCGAAGAAAATGCCTTGCTGGTGAGGGTTCTCTCCATAGCGCATGATCTGAGGATTTCCTGAAGAATGCAGGAATTGATTGGTATTGTCTGCAGTGAAATATTGTGCAATGGCCACATCATAATTGCCAACAATGTCAAAAGCCTTGGCTGCAAAACTTCTTCTTTGTGCCAGGGTGGTAGTGCATTGCTGTTCCCTGAGGATTTCTACCAATGGGGCGTAGTCTGACTTTGATGCAATGACCACCAGGTCGCTGAAGTTTTTTGCTGCAGCCCTGATCATAGAAGGCCCGCCGATATCTATTTTCTCAATGATGAGTTTTTCTTCTGTTGTATTGGCTACTGTTTCTTCAAAAGGATACAGGTCAACAATGACCAGGTCAATTTGAGGAATGGCATACTCTTTCATTTCCGCCAGATCCTGTTCTACTGCCCTCCTGCCAAGGATACCACCAAAAATCTTGGGATGCAATGTCTTGACCCTTCCTCCGAGGATGGAGGGATAGTCGGTCACAGATTCAACCGGGATGCATTCCAGGCCCAGCTGTTCAATGTACTGTTGTGTTCCACCAGTGGAATAAATGGCGACGCCATTTTCACTCAACAGCCTAACCAGTGGTTCAAGGCCATCCTTGTAGAAAACGGAAATCAGTGCAGCGCGGATTTGTTTTTGCATCATTATTGGGTTTGGTGGCAGCGAATCGTATATGGCCCCTCTTCGGGGATTGATGTAAAGAGCAAATGTAACTTTTGTGCTTCTTTTTCCCATTGCTTAATTTTCCACACCGGTGTTGATGCATCTGCAAGCATCAGGGTTTCTTTGCTGATCACATCTTTTAGGTTGTTGAGTGAGATGGATTTTGCATGGCAGAGCAATACCCATGGCTTGGTTTGTTGTGCTTCCTGAAGGTTGATCATGACCGGATTGTTCGGAAATGATTGAATTGTCCAATGTTCAATGCCAAGGGCAAGGCCGGTTTGGCGGAGAAGTTCTTTTGTTTTTTTCTTGTTGTCCAGTAAAGATGCTGAGGCAGTAAGGGTAGCATACTGGCCATGCCTGTGGACAATCGTTGTTGCTCCGTAGGTGTTCAGCACATGGATTTCCTTTTTTTTGCTGGTTTGGATGCTTTCGATGAGATATACCACCGGCAAAGCCAGTCCCAATAAAGCAAGGCATAGATACATTAACCTGTCCGGTGATGTGAACAGGAAATACCATGCTGCAGCATAGAAGCAAATCAAGAAAATCATGGTATTGCTCACATGAAGCTGGTCTATCATGCCAAAAGGAATGTTGCCCATCAGCAGCACATGGTCATTCATCAATTGAATCAGTATGTTGATCGCTGCATCCAACCCAGTAGCGATCGCATCAAACGGATGAACAATGCAGAGTGCTATTTCCATGATCAGTACAAGGCTGGACAAGGGAACGGCAACAAGGTTGGTAAAAAGGAAAAGCGTTGGAAACCGGTGAAAATTGGCAATGACGATTGGTGTGGTCAATACCTGTGCCGCCAAGGTGATGGAGACCATGCTCCACAGGTAAAGGGCTGCTTTGTTTTTGAAGAATACCAATTTCTTGATTTCCTGGTCAAACAACAAAATGGATGCAACAGCCGCATAGCTCAATTGAAAACCAAGATCAAACCGAAGGTCGGGGCTCCAAAGCAGCAACATACATGCTGACCCCAGCAAGCTGTTCATGCCATTGCTTTTTCTTCCAATGGCGTTGCCAATGATGATAAAGCTGAACATGATGGCACTCCTGATCACAGAGGCAGAGGATCCTGTGAGGATGGCAAAACTCCAGAGCAATGGGAGGCTGATAAAAAGACCAGCCCATGTGGCTTTTTTTCTACCCGCAACTGACCGGATAAAGAGGTCCATCAACATGAAAATCAGTCCCAGGTGCAATCCGGAAATGGCAATGATGTGAACCACGCCAGTATTGGTGTAGGCATTCAGCAATTCCTTGTCCAGGTCCTCCCGATAACCAATCAGCATGGCTTCAGCCAGTCCAGCATTTTGTTTGTTTTTGATGTTATTCTTGATGATGGCCAGGATCTTTTCCCTGACGCTGTAGGTCCAGTCTTTGCTGCCAGAAGCCGACTCACTCATTTTGATGTATTGGGATGGGCCCTCCAGCATCATTGTAAAGCCAATGCCATTTCGGTTGGAATAGGTGAAAAAGTCAAAAGCCCCTGGATTGGCATTGTTTTTGAGCGGCTGTGGCAAGGTTATCGAAAGCAGTACATCTCCAGGTACAAAGGTGCTGCTATCCGTTTTTTTGATATAGACATAGGAGCTGAGTATTGGCTTGGGCATTGGTTGGTCCGCCTTGTAAACCCTTGCCAGATACCTGTTTGAAGCACTGCCCTGTTTTGGGCCTTCTGTAATGTTTAGCAATACAGCTGAGGTATCCAGGGCTGGGTATACCATCCTGCTGTTGGATCTCAGGGCATTGGAAATGCCACCGATGGCAATGAGGATTCCTATAATAGAACTCCCCAATATCCAGCCCCATTTCCATTGGATGATAAGGGTTGATTTGAAAAAGCAAATTGTGGTGGAAAAGAAAAAGGACAGGACGATGATCCAGGCAGGTAGCGATGGCTGGTAATTGGCGTCCAGAAAAATACCCAATAGCGCAGCCAGGAAAATTCTAAAAAATGGTATTCTCTTGCACATTCCTTTCTGCTCCTTTTTTCTGGCGTGAAGCTAGAAAAGGGATTGGAGGATCATTGCATGAAAAGGGCAGAATAATCTTTGCCCAGACTGTTTTTTTCTCTTGGATGATTAGAAATCAAGGCCGAGGGAAAAATACCATGATGGCTTTCCTTTGAAGAAATTGCCCATGGGCCAACCCGCATCTACCCTGAGGAAATATCCCAATAAAGTACTTCTTCCACCAAATCCATATCCACCCACAAAGGGTCCGATGCCGCCGGTTTTCACATTTACCTGAACAGGAGGAAGACCGTAGGCTGAGTATGGCCTCTGTATTTTATCAAACTTTCCATTCCATGCAGTACCCAGGTCAAGGAATTGCACCAGTTGAAAGTTTCGAAGGAATGCATTGTTTACCGGCCTGTTGAACAAAGTTGTGAAAAGGGGTAGCCTGAATTCTGAATTCATGACTACGTTGTTGTTGCCATTGGCAACATTTTGGTTATGCCCACGGAGGCTGAGTGCCAGTGTCTGGAATGCATAGTTCTGGTCTGGAGCCGGGAGAATGGCATTGTTGAATTTTGGTCTCAACCAGCCCTCAACACCCCCCAGGTAATAGATGAGTTTTTGTGAGCCAAAAGAGAAATCGGCTGCTGCCCTGCCTGCCCAAATGAAATTGCGGTAGATCGGATAGTAGTATCGAATATCAGTTCCAATATTGAACATGAATTTTCCTGAACCCTGTGCATTCACCATCCTTGAATTGATGTCTGCATAGACCTTGTACCTGAATCCGTTCCAGATATTCAATGTAGGGTTGATGGTATTGTCATGCACATACTCAAGCTTGATCAATGCATATTTGAGGAGGGTATCTGTTGCCGTAAGGGTAGGGCTGTAATTGGCATCTGAAGTGATGACCACATTATCACTCCTGTATCCCACCATGGCCCTGAGGCTTTTGACTTCATCAAAAGGATAGCTGACATTGAATTGGTAGAGGTTGGAAGCAAGTTTGTTCCTCAACTGAGACTTGATATTGGATGGATCAAAAATGGGAAAGTTTTCCTGGTTGCTCCTGTAATACGTCAGGCCCCAATCAAATCTTTTCCGGAGGTTTTGAAAGGAGGCGAGGTAATCATTGTCCCGCAAATTGGTAGCCAGCCTGAATCCTCCGATGAATTTCTTGTCTTCCATGAGATCGGATATTCCCATTCTCAGGATGCCATTCAGGTTGTCTGTATTGGACAAGTATATCGGACCGGTTCCGCCACCATAGGGTTGGTAGCGGTTGACCATCACTGAATTGTTGAAACCTGAAACCAAATAATCTGAGGCAAATTTGAGTCTGTAGTCAAACATCTTTGCCTTCTTCAGCACATCCTCTTTTTGGGCCACCATGGTTTCTTCTGCAACAAGGGCTGTTGTGTCTTTCACATCCTGATCAAACTCAGTTTGGAAAAGCACATTCTTTTTTTCTGTTTTGGCCTCTTCTTTTTCTTCTTTCTGGTACAGCATCAGGCCTGTTTTGCGTTTCCTTTCATCCTCCATCAATTTCTTGATGTAGTCAGTGGGTCTTGCATTTACATTTCTTTTGACCAGAACGGCGTCGTTGATTTTTAATTTATACAAGAATTTGAGGTCGCCTTCTTGCCTAACTTCTGTGACCTGGTTGTTGTCTCCAGCACCACGGGTTTCCTGCAAACTGCTTTGGTAATTGGTGATGGGGAAAACATAGGTGCTGTCACTGGTGATGGAAATATAACCAATGGAATCAGGAGCTGTTTTTTCCCAGGCCTTAAGGGTTGAGTCCAATTCTTTTCTTTCAGGATTGCGCAAAATTTCATCGCCGATCCTGTACAAGGTATCGAGGCCTGCACGTTGGGTGGTAAAGAAACCTGCATACCTGTTGCCGATGCCATTGGCATCACTCACAAACGTGAAATGGTTCACATTGTACTGCAGCGGAAACCTTGCCTGTCCATAAGGTTGATTGGTCAATTGTGTGATTTGCCTGAACTCGCTCTTGGTCCAATTGTCTACCATGAAGATGTTGAAATTGTTCCTGGAGGGGATAACAGTATCTGCTTTTGAAGCGTTGGGTAAGGGCCTGTTGGATGAGAACAAGATGCCGGTCTTGCTGGGAAAGGCAACAAATGATGCGTCCAGGTCATCGTAAACATCATTGGTGATTTGCTGCACGCTGTTTTCCTTGACCTTGTATACAAAAATATCCGATTGACCGTTTTTGACCGCACTCAGGATGAGGGTATTGTTATCAAGCATGAACTTGGCATCCTGGATCAATTGAAAACCTTCCAGTTCCTGTTTGAAGGTTTTGATCCTTGCCACCACATCATAGATGAACATCTTGATTTTACCTTCTTCCGTATATACCACCAGGATCCTTGATCCTTTGGGATCCCATGCCAGCAAAGGATAATTGGGATTCAACTCATCCTGGTTGTTGAGCACCCCTGCTTTCAACAAGGTTTTTCTTTCATCAGAAAGATCATCTAACACTACTCGGTATATGCCTTTTTTATACTCCACCATTGCATAGCTGTTGTTGCGGGCAATGGGGTTGGCTTGAAATCGGTAGTAATCACGTCCATTCTTTTTTTCTTCAAGGGTCACAACATTTCCTTTGGGCAGGTTGCGTCTGCCTTTCAAATCATTCTGGTATTTTTCAGTTTCCAGGTCCATGAAATCCGTAAGCAGGTCACGGAATTTTTTCTTGGTAACTTTTACACTTGAAGCGTTGAGGCTTTTGTAGATCCGAGACAAGTAAAGGAAGTAGGTGATGTTGTCCTTTTTGTAATGTTCGCCGATGAACCGCCAAAAAGCATGTCCTGCAAGGTAAGGTTCACTGAACGCAAATTGGTAAAAGGTCCTGTATTTGCCCGATAACAGTGCTGATTTGAGTTTATCATCCAGCACAGGGCTCCAGTTTTCAGCAACATAAGAAACATATCCATCGGTGAGCCATTTGGGCAGGTCCAGCAATGCCTGGTTGCTGGCAAATTCGCCGAGGTCATCACCAAACAAGAGGTTTTCCACCAATACTTGTGCAATGCCTTGCCTGAGCCTTGTTCTCAATTCATTGAGGTTGCCATCAAAATACAAAAGGATCTTGTTGTTGACGAGTTTGGTTACACCGCCGGTGTTTTGCCAATCAATGCCCAATCCAATATTGGATTGTTTGTAGTCTGTGAAGCTGTTGTAAATCACAATGTTTGCCCTTCTCTGCAAGCCATATTCAACGAATTCCTCAATCGCTCCAAGTTCTTCTTCTGCCACCTGTGCAACAAATTTTCCCAATGCCAATCCACCCTCATTGGTGTAGGTATTGAAATTCTTTGTTTGGTAATACCGCCAGTTGAATTTCTTGTATTGTACCCTGTTTTTCCCAAACTCAACCGTGCTTACCTGTGCAGATGAATGCAGGGCAAAAAGGACAAGCACAAAAACAGGGAGCAAAAATTTTCGCATGGTGTTATGATTCAAATGATTAGATATCTTCGCAGTCTGCGTTCAATGCCACGTATTCAATCTAAAATTAACGCATTTACCCAAGAAAAAGCGGCTATGATAAACGTTAAAATTTTCCAGTTCAATCCCCTGCAAGAGAATACCTATCTGATGTACAATGAAGGGGGAGATTGCATTGTCGTGGATCCAGGATGTTATACTGACAAAGAGCGTGATCAACTCAGTGGCTTCATCGAAGCAAAGCAGCTGAAACCCATCATGTTGGTCAATACCCATTGTCATCTTGACCATGTATTTGGAAACAGGTTTGTGTATGAAACCTATGGGCTGGAACTCCACATCCATGCGGGAGAGCAGCAGGTGTTGGAGATGGCGCCAACCAGCGGATTGATGTGGAACCTGCCATTTGATAATTATTCCGGATCCATTCATTTTCTGGATGAGAACAGTCTTTTGACATTGGGTGATGAGACCATCCAAGTGCTTTTTACTCCAGGGCATTCACCCGCGAGCATCAGTTTCTATGCTGGTAAAAGCGGTTTTGTGATGGCTGGGGATGTGCTTTTCAGGGAAAGCGTTGGAAGAACCGACCTCCCCGGAGGCAGCCCTTCCATTTTGGTCAATAGCATTCTTGAAAAATTGTATTGCTTGCCCGATGAAACCATCGTTTACTCCGGCCATGGCATACCTACCACCATCGGGCATGAGAAAGTCCACAATCCTTATGTGTCTGCTTAAATGTGGGCAGGCCCCTTGTACAGCTTTTTGATCAGGGGCACTTTTGTCAGTTCTGCTTTCTCTTTGACCAATACAATCAGCGTAAAAATGAGCAT
>Ga0315908_10002220_pt1 | contig 14312 bp, 9 predicted proteins | sample LakEriMetagenome_12_FD_203520 | JGI IMG/M metagenome (GOLD analysis project Ga0315908, IMG submission 203520) | Freshwater fungal communities from buoy surface, Lake Erie, Ohio, United States - Buoy 4 MA124 | ecosystem: Environmental > Aquatic > Freshwater > Lake > Lake biofilm | place: USA... | reverse complement strand
AGATTTTTGTGCAGTTTTTGAATGATGAACCACAAGCTCAGGGAGAGTTGATGTATTTAGTAGAAGACGTTGCAGAGACCTTAGATCTGAGCACCAACGATTCTGATGCGGATGGAGAGGTTTTGACTTATACTATACTCACTCACCCGTTGCATGGATCTGCTACTTTGAGTTCAATGGGCATTTTGTCTTACACGCCTGATGTCAATTATTTTGGCGCGGATGAGTTGACTTATTCCGTATGTGATCCGAATAACAGTTGTGTGACAGCAACAGTCACCATTGACGTTCAATTTGTCAATGATTTACCAGAGGCTATGGACGATAGTTACCAAACGAGCATGAATGGAGAGCTAACCGGAAATGTGGGATTAAATGACATCGAGTTGGATCCAGAGATCCTGACCTTCCAAGTTATCGAACCGGCTTTGCATGGTAACTTCAACTTGATGCTGTATGGTGGCTTCACGTACATTCCGAATGACAGTTTTGTTGGAACAGACACTATTTACTACCGTGCATGTGATCCCTGTGGGGCTTGTGATTTGGGAATGGTTGTGATTGAGGTATTGTCCACTAATACTCCACCGGCATTGATGAGTTGGAGTGAAATAGCATGTGCATTGACACCGTTTGATTTTGATTTAAAAACGCTCGTGTCAGACGATGAGCAGAGTGCAGCACAAATGAGCTATGGTTTGATAGGGGCACCTTCGGAATGGACGATTAATTCTGCTGGTCTTTTGAGCTATAATGGAAATGCTAGTGGTGTATACGAAGTGAACTACCAAGTCTGTGATAACGGAATACCTAGTTTGTGTTCAGAGAATACTGTAGAGGTAACCATCACTGAAGCTGTGTATCCTGAAATTCTAGCCTATTCGGTGACGCCCGTTTTGTGTAACGGAGATGCGACAGGAAGCGCTGTGATTGAAGCAATAGTAACAGAAGGTGAACTCCTGTACTTATGGTCTAACGAGGCACAAACAGCTTCTGTAACAGACCTGCCAGCGGGAGATTACACCGTTATTGTGAGCTCAAGTTATGTGTGTTCGGGGACTGTGGAGCAAACGGTAACGATTGAAGAGCCAGCGCCTATTGTTATTGAGGGGTTGAGTTCTGAAAATATTTCGGAAATCATTGGTGGTTCGAGCACATACACAGTATCTGGCGGAGTAGCACCATATACCTATGCTTGGTATGATCAAAATGACATTTTGTTGAGCACTCAAATGCAGTTGACAGGCGTTGAGGCAGCGGGTAATTATTATTTACATGTAACTGATGACAATGGCTGCACGGTGGTGGAAAGCATAATCATCACAGGTCAGTCCGAAATGGATTACCAAATCGGAGTAAATGCGTACCCTAATCCTGTTAGTGATCGCTTGACCATTCAGGTAGAGGGCATTCAGAACTCACAGGTAGTGTGTGAGGTGTACAATAACATGGGCCAACTGGTATTACAACGCCAATTTGCTACTGTCTTGGGCGGTCGATTGAATCTCGATGTGGCTGAATGGAGTGCGGGTGTTTACCAAGTAATTATCCGCAGTGAAGAAATCCTTCTTGAAACGTCTTTCGTAAAACAATAAATAAAGCTGGGCTATTGAATAATGCCGTTTCTTACGGCATATTTCACTAGTCCGGCAACTGTTTTTATTCCTAGTTTGTCGTACAGTTTTTGTTTGAGCCCTTCTACTGTTCGATGACTTAGCAGTAATTCATCTGCAATTTCTTTGCTGCTTTTTTCCTCACAGATCAGTTGTAATAGGCGGATATCTCTTTCTTCGAGTTTTACCTCATTTTTTGATTTCCCTGTTTCACGTTTTGCAATTTGAGCAGCGATCATTGCTCCAATTTGTTCATTGATGTAGGACCCTTTTTCCATGCACGTGCGAATGGCGTGAACCACTTCTTCAGGATCTGAATTTTTATACAAATAACTAGAAGCGCCATTTTGTATAAAATGCATAATAAAACTAGGTTCGTCGTGCATGGAGAGAACGATTACTCGAACTTGAGGATAGAGTTTATGAAGTTCTGTAATAGCGCTGAAGCCGTCGTATTCGGGCATGTTTACATCCAACAAAATGACATTGGGGACAATGTCATATAATAATTGAAGTAACTCTTTTCCATTGTTGGCATGACCAACCACTTTTAGATCATTTTCATCATGAAGAAGAGAGGTAAGTCCCTCGCGAAATAATTTGTGATCGTCGGCTATAATGATGGAGATCATGTTAATGGTATTTGAAGTGTTAACTCGTTGAACTCTGATTTGTTTTGGAGAGAGGGAGTGTAAAAAATTTTCCCTTTGAGGAGAGATAAACGATTCTCAATATTCGCAAGTCCTATTCCTTTCATTTGCGAAGTACTGGAAACACTTTCATGCATTTTATTCGAGAGACCATTGTCTTTTATTACAAAGGAGAAGTGCTGGGGTTCTGTATGCCCTTCCAATTGTATGTGCTTGGCATTGGCGTGTTTGATGATATTGTTGGTGAGCTCTTGCACCATTCTATAAATGGCAAGTTGCTGATCAAAGGACCATGAATTGGGCGGGTTGGCGATATTCACTTTGGTGGTTACCGCTTCTGTTTGTTCGAGATTTTCAAACAAAGATTGTAATGCTTTTTCTAGTCCAAACTTTTGAAGTACCGCAGGCGAAAGATTGTGAGAGATTAATCTTACGGAGTGGATAGCGTGATCGACGGCTTGAGAAGTTTCTTCGATAACCGGAAGAGATTCCTCCATCGTTTTTTTGGTCATTCTTTTCAGATGGAGCTTTACGGTACTGAGCATAAGTCCTAGCTCGTCATGTAAATCTCTTGAAATGCGGCTTCTTTCTTCTTCTTGTGATAGAATAGAGGCTTTTAGTTGGGAAAATTGCGCTTGATGTTCGAGGTCGCGAATTTTTCGTTGTTGGTTTACTTGACGGTTGAGGTAGATAGAAATGAAAATCACAATGAAAACGATCAAAGCGGCGAAACCTCCTGTGGCGACGAGAAGAACTACTGTTGATTCGTTGATCTGATTTTCCATAAATAGAAAGATGAAATACTGTAGAATAAAATTAGCAATATGGCATGAAATTGCCAAAGAAGTTCGTCGAGCCATTCGTGACGTTGAATGACGTTGGAATTGTGGTAGTAATTGGTGAGCGAGCTTCCACCGAAGAATAAAAGCGCTCCGGTTGAGAAGATGAAATGAGGTCTTGCAAAGAGTGACACTTCGTTTGGTGTTCGAAAAATTTTCACATAGTGACTTAAGCAAAACATAGCGATGAGAACGCTGGTGGCGGTTATGGAGTTAGATGGAAAAAAGTAGGGCAGTCCGATGCTGTTTGAGAGATCGTAAGCGAGCAGAAGCAAGCAGATACCAATAGCCACACCAGTAAGTAGGCGTTTTTTGTGTAGGTCAATCAGGTTGTTGTAATGCGCAGTAAAAAAGAAAAGTTGGATTAGGACAAGGCCAGCAATAATCCAACTGGCTAATAAAGGAGCATGAAAGATCAAATAATTGTATTCGGGTACAAGACATAGGATGAAATAGTAAGGCATCCATTCCCCCTTATATTTCCCCTTGAGGAGCCCTATTATTGCCACGGAGGCAGGCACTAAAGAGGAGAGAGCGGAAATATTAGGGAGAATGTCTGCGCTTTTCATGTTACATCAGAGGGCTTGCTGGATCACAATTGGTAGGACACCTTACTCCGCAATCGAGTATCAACTCGGCATCGGGAATCAGAATATCTTCTTCTTTGCTGTCTGCTGCCACTGCTACCAAAGTTAGCTCTTCGTTCTCATTGATCCCAAAATAGAATCGAATGCCAACTGCAGAATTTTGATTGAGTAAATCTTGAAGTTTATTAACTCCAAAGAAAATGGCGTTACTCGTGTTGAGATTAGCGTTGCGATACGCCAGTGTGAATTTTGCACCATCAGTCACACTGATCATGGTGCCTTCGTTTCCTGTAAATGACATAATTGGGGTGGATTAGGCGGCAAAGAAATGGAAGGAGATTCCAATATTCAAGTAACTAGCTTATGAATTTCTACATGAATGAGCAGAATGCGTAGTTCTACGCAAAAGGTTGCGTAGTATTACTCTTGCGCCCGCAGCATAGAAGATAGAAATTTGCTAGTATACTACTATCAATACTCTTTGTTATCGTCGGTCTCATGCACGTGCGTGGTGTATGTGTGAAGACCAACTGAAAAACAAATGCCCGTGATCAATCACGGGCATTTTTATTATTTACTCAAGTAGAGGTTTCGTTCAGAGAATACTTGTCGGAAAAATGGATCTTTCAAGTCTTTGATAAAACGAATCGCTTCACCGGTGCTTTTCATTTCAGGTCCTAATTCTTTATTGACCTCTGGGAATTTTTCATAAGAAAAGACAGGGATCTTAATTGCATATCCATTGCGCTTAGGCTGGAAGTTAAAGTCGGTCACTTTCTTTTCGCCCAACATTACTTTTGTAGCGTAGTTTACGTAAGGTTCGTCGTAAGCTTTCGCAATGAAAGGAACCGTGCGCGATGCACGTGGGTTCGCTTCAATTACATATACGATATCGTTTTTAATCGCAAACTGAATGTTGATTAAACCCACTGTTTGTAAAGCCACAGCAATTGTTTTGGTGTGCTCTTCAATTTGAGTCATTACAAAATCACCTAAGTTGTAAGGAGGTAAAACGGCATAAGAGTCACCGCTATGAATACCTGCTGGTTCGATGTGCTGCATGATGCCAATGATATGTACATTTTCACCATCACAAATTGCATCGGCTTCGGCTTCAATTGCGCCTTCTAGGAAGTGGTCGAGCAAAATCTGGTTGTCGGGCATGTCTCTCAAAATGTTGATGACATGTTGTTCCAATTCCTGTTCGTTGATGACGATTTTCATGCGCTGTCCGCCGAGCACATAGCTTGGACGAACGAGAAGTGGAAATCCTAAACTGCGTGAAAGTTCAATGGCTTGTTCAGCACTTTCTACCACCCCAAACTTTGGGTAAGGTACATTTTTTTCGTGAAGCAATTTGGAGAATCGACCGCGGTCTTCGGCAAGATCGAGAGCATCGTAACTCGTGCCGATTATTTTGATGCCGAAACGATGGAGTTTAGCAGCGAGTTTCAACGCTGTTTGTCCGCCTAATTGAACGATAACACCTTCTGGTTTTTCGTGCTGAATGATATCATAGATATGCTCCCAGAATACAGGTTCGAAGTAGAGCTTGTCCGCAGTATCGAAATCTGTAGAAACGGTTTCAGGATTGCAATTGATCATGATGGTTTCATAACCACATTCTTTGGCGGCTAAAACACCATGCACGCAGGAGTAGTCAAACTCGATTCCTTGCCCGATGCGGTTTGGACCACTACCGAGAACAACGATTTTTTTACGATCAGTTACTACACTTTCATTTTCTAACTCAAAGGTGCTATAGTAGTACGGTGTTTTTGCTTCAAACTCTGCAGCGCAGGTATCCACGAGTTTATACACTCGCTTAATGCCCATTTCAGAGCGTTTTGCATGTACCTCACTTTCTAAGCAGCGGAGTAGATGAGCAATTTGACGGTCGGCGTATCCTTTTTGTTTTGCTTCAAATAGCAGTTCACGAGAGATAGAACCCAATGATTGTTTTTCAATCGTTCTTTCTAGATGAATGAGCTCTTCAATTTGACGGAGGAACCAAGGATCAATTTTCGTTTTTTCCTGAATGGTTTTAAAAGGAATCCCTAGTTTGATGGCATCGTAAATGTGGAAGAGGCGATTCCAACTGGGATGTTCGAGCGATTGTAAAAGTTGTTGTTGATCACGCACTTCTTTGCCATCAGCGCCCAATCCATTTCGGTTGATCTCTAAACTTTGACAAGCTTTTTGAAGCGCCTCTTGGAATGAACGACCGATGCCCATTACTTCACCTACACTTTTCATTTGTAGGCCAAGTTCTCGGTTGCTACCAGGGAATTTATCGAAGTTCCAGCGCGGTATTTTTACAATAACGTAGTCTAAGGTTGGCTCGAAAAAAGCAGAAGTACTTTTTGTAATCTGATTTTTCAATTCATCAAGGTGGTATCCGATGGCTAATTTCGAAGCGATTTTAGCAATAGGGTAACCCGTTGCCTTCGATGCCAGGGCAGAAGAGCGCGATACACGAGGGTTAATTTCAATCGCGATGATATCTTCTTTTTCATCGGGACTCACAGCAAACTGCACGTTACAACCACCGGCGAAGTTACCGATAGCGCGCATCATCTTGATGGCCATATCGCGCATTTTTTGATACGTAGTATCGCTGAGCGTCATAGCCGGCGCAACGGTGATGCTATCTCCCGTGTGAATTCCGAGGGGATCGAAGTTTTCGATGCTACAGATAATGGTTACATTATCATTCGCATCGCGCAGCAACTCGAGCTCGTATTCTTTCCAGCCGAGGAGCGCTTTATCGATCATTACTTCATGAATAGGGGAGAGATGAAGTCCGCGAGTAAGCAGTTTGTCGAAGTCACCTTGGTTGTAAACCAAAGAAGCTCCCGATCCGCCCAAGGTATAAGAGGCACGGATACACAGCGGGAAACCGAATTTTTGGGCGATTTCTTTTCCTTCTAGGAAGGATCGTGCAGTAAGCTGAGGAGCCATAGGCACGCCTATCTCTTCCATCAGATTTCTGAAAGACTCGCGGTTTTCGGTGATTTCAATAGCCTTGGTATCTACCCCAATCATGCGCACGCCATACTCTTCCCACATTCCCATTTCTTCGCATTGGATGGCGAGGTTTAGACCAGTTTGTCCGCCCATAGTAGGCAATACAGCGTCGATCTTGTGTTGTTTGAGAATGGTTTCGATGGAGGCGGGCTCGAGAGGAAGTAGATAAACATTATCAGCAACCACTTTATCAGTCATGATAGTGGCGGGATTGCTATTAATGAGGGTGACTTCTATTCCTTCCTCTCTGAGAGAGCGGGCAGCTTGACTACCAGAGTAGTCAAATTCACATGCTTGTCCGATTACGATGGGGCCAGAACCAATGATCAGAACTGACTTGATGCTTTTGTCTTTGGGCATTTTTTTTTTATCCGGCCGGAACTTCGCTGTTGCGAAGCCGTTCGGTGAATGTCCACTGCTAAATTCGCGTGCAAAGATATTCCGCTTTTTAGATTCCCGAAGAAGAGATTTCAACTTCGCGCTAACATTTGCTTTTAAATGCGCCGGAATGCCTTGATGATTAAGGCTTCTGAGGCCTGAAAAAATAAATTTCGTTACCTTCGTTTTATGGCGGTTTTCTGTTGGAATCAATATCAGTTGGAGTATGAAGAATGGGGCAGTGGCAACCAGTGCTATTTCTTTTTTCACGGATTTGGCCGAAATACTGGCGATGCGCACATTTTTTTACCCTTGCTTCAACCTCATCATCGCTTGGTGAGTGTTCATTTATTTTTTCACGGAAAAAGTAGCTTGCCCCTCGACCAATTGGTTACTGATCCGCCAACACAGGATAGCTGGAAAACGCTTTTTAAAGCCTTTCTTGCGCATTTAGGTGTTACTCAATTTCATTTGTTAGGCTATAGCATGGGCGGCAGAATTGCCATGGTGACTGCTTTGCAATTTCCTGATGATGTTCTTTCCATGCTTTTGATGGCGCCAGATGGTTTAAAGATCAATCGTGTTTATCAATTTGCAAGTGGCACAACTTTGGGGAGAAAAATGTACAAGAGTATAATTGAAAATCCCCGGCGACTCTTTCGTTTGGCGGCCATGCTCAACCAAGTTGGAGTATTAAATGATAAACTGCATCGCTTCGTGCATGTGCATTTAGATACGGTTGAAAAAAGACAACTGGTGCATGATGCTTGGTTAGCGCATCGTTATCTATTTCCGGATCTTGATCAATTGGCTCGTTGGATAGATGAGCAGAAAAGACCTGTTTACTTTTTATTCGGAGAATATGATTCGATTATTCGGGTGCGTCTCGGTGTTCGTTTTTCGAAAAAAGTAAAGAGGCCAGCAGACCAATGGCTTTATACCGTTCCATTGGGACATCGATTATTAGAAGCGAGGACGGTGGAGTTGGTGAAAGAAAAAAAACTGAGCTTTCACTAAGATTCATTTACACGAATGTAATCGCGCCATTTATTAAGTACCTCGTTCATGTCTTCGGGCATGGGTTTTTCAAACTCCATCCATTTGCCGCTTGTAGGGTGGGTGAAACCTAAAGAACGCGCATGGAGGGCTTGTCGAGGAAGTATCTTGAAGCAATTTTCTACGAATTGTTTGTAGCGGGGAAAAGTGGTGCCTTTAAGTACTTTATCACCACCGTATTCTAAATCGCCGAAAAGAGTATGGCCTATGTGTTTCATGTGCACGCGGATTTGATGCGTGCGACCCGTTTCCAATTTACATTCAACAAGTGTGATGTAGCCGAGTCGCTCTAGTACTTTATAATGTGTAACGGCATGCTTACCATGCGAACCATCGGGGTACACGGTGAATACTTTTCGATCTTGTAAACTCCTTCCGGTATTTCCGATAATGGTTCCATCCTCGGGAATATCGCCCCAAGCAATGGCTACGTATCTTCTTTCAATAGTCCGATCGAAGAACTGTTTTGACAAATGGGTTAAGCTATATTCTGTTTTCGCAATCACCATAACACCAGTTGTGAGCTTATCCAATCGATGCACCAAACCTGGACGGCTAATTCCATGCTGATCATTTTTTGGTAAATGATCGAAATGGTAAACCAATCCATTTACTAAGGTGCCCGTATAGTTGCCGTGCCCAGGGTGTACCACTATTCCCGCTTGTTTGTTGAGTACGATAAGATCATCGTCTTCATACAAAATTTCGAGTGGAATGGGTTCGGGAATGAGTTCGAATTCTCTAACGGGATAAGGTAATTCAATGGTGATCACATCCAGTGGTTTTACCTTGTAGCTGCTTTTAACAGCAACGCCGTTTACTTTCACGAAGTTGTTATCGTGCGCATCTTGAATACGAGAACGAGAAGTTTTTTCAAGTCGATCTACTAGAAATTTATCGATGCGAACAAGGCCTTGGCCTTTATCTGCTACGATTCGGTGATGCTCAAATAAGTCATCATCGTTTTCAATTTCATTGGACTCTTCCTCAATCATGACGAACTACGGTTTGATGACGAGTTTCGCCTGTTTTGATGTTTTTTACTTGGAGAATATAAGTAGCGTTCGTTAGTGAGGGTAAACGCCAAGTGTACAGAGCAGAAGAGTTGACCTGTTCAGTAGTGACTACACGTCCAGTTAAGTCGAGCAGCGTAAGTTGGTAGAGTGTGTTTGACTCGGCGAATGAAATGGTCAAGTCGTGTTGAAATGGATTGGGATAAACGGTTCCGATTTCTTTGCTTAGCTCTGATACATTATTCCATACGCCGCTTTTTCCAGATTTGAAAACAGGGCGAATCATTAGAGATCCCGTGGCTTCTGATTGCAGCCACTCGTTTGTTGCGCCGAGTGAATAGAAGAGTTTGAATCCATTTACATCCGTGTTTTTATCGTTTCCTACGCGAATGCCAATTTCTTCTGACTGCACAAAACCCACATAGAAATTACCGGTTTCCATGGGTACTGGATTGTCAAATGGATAGTAGGAAAAGACATTGTAATCGCCTATTTCGTCGTCATAATAACGAGGATAATGGAAGGTGAAGTTATCTGCGAGTTCATCTCCTGGTTCGTTTCCGCCATCACCCCAAATGCGGAGTAAGAAGGATTGAGTGCTATTGTCCACTCCGCTGGGTAAGAAATGCATGTAAACGCCGAGCAGGGTATCTGGTACTTCTGTTCTGTATTTCATCGCCATTCGTCCGCCGAGTGCGTCAACAGCATAACTGCGCTCTGCGCTTCCATCATCATAGGCGTAATAGTCATTGAATACTTGAGAGAAACACGTAGTATCATTATCAAGATTCGTATCTACAGGAAAAATATAAGTGCATACATCAAACACGGCACAAGTGTCATTCACTGCAGTATCATAAACAAAACCTTCGAGAGAAAGCGTTCGCGTAATTTCTCGGAAGCTATTGTTGTTGGTGTTGTTATCTTGATTGGGGCCTACATATACATTGCCTTGATAACTGATGGAGTAACCAGTGGTAATGTTCGAGGTATTACCTAAATTGTTTTCATAAGCCTTCAGCGAATCGGCCATGAAGGCGGTAGGATTGGCCACAAAATGGGTCCAGGGCATTGCGCTGTATTCGTTTAAAAGAGTATGCGTAGGATACTGCATTGAAACTTGATTGCCGTAGGTAAATTCAGCAGCGATAATGTCTTCTTCTACTTGAATGTAATCGAGATGCCATTGGTCCCAGGCACCGCTGATAGTGGCTTTATTTCGGAAACGAAAGCGAAAACCATCAAAGAAAAATTCAGGGTCTGTGATGGGAATCATTACCCTAACAAAGGTGTCAGCGGATGATCCTGCGATACCCCATTTAGGAAACCATTGCCCTGAACCGAATGGACTATAAAAATCGAGGAGCAAAGAGTCTTCGGGTTCTGGTGCATTGGCAATACCGCCACCTTGATAGTGAAAAATGAGATAAATACTATCGGCTGCCGAATAACCTTGAAGATTGATTGGGAGGGAAGTGAGGGTGTCGGCGTGACCGGTTGCAAATTCATTGGTGAAATTATACGGATAACCACGTCCATTGAGTCCGTCTAACGTGGCCACCCCAATGGTAGGTGGCGAAAGGGCCATTACTTCGTTTACATATACCATGGTATCTGACCAGCGCTGCCACTCGGTAGGAATGGCGGGGTCATCTGTGGGAAGCGTGTAATGCGAAAAATCATCGAAAAAAGGAAGGGTAAGACTACCACCTCCGCGATTGTCACGAGGGTTGAGGCGTTGTTCTTTTTTTGCTCTGAGATCCTGTTCCTTTCTAAAGGTAATGGGGTATTCTTTTTCTTGAGAAAAAAGGGTATGGCTAGAGAAGAAGAGCGCAAAAAGGAATAGTACGTAATATTTCATGGACGGCAGGCAGAAAATTATTGTATCGTATCACCAACACAAGGGGTGTTGGATAACCAAAAATCAATGATACGTCCCGAAGCAACTGGCGGAGCATCTACTTCGAAGGGCGGATCTTGACGACAAACGCGGAAATTGGCAGAATCTTGTGCAGTGAGTGCTTCTGGTTCAAAATATCCCTGACCCATCAAACTTAAACTGTCCAACAATGTGATCGCTTGCGAATAGGTGAGCCCTACGAGATTCGGTAATGCGACATTTGAATCAGCGGCTATACCTACGGTAAGGACTACTTTTTCGCCTCGAGAGATGGTCTGTCCAGGTTTTAGGCGCTTGCCTTTGTGAGTAATGCTGATTACGCTTCCCACCATGTTTCCATTCGGCACTTGAACTATTTCGTAGCGAATGCCTTTGTTTTTAAGTTTGATGATGGCCACTTGAGCGAATTCACCTTCTTTGATATTGATGGTCTCTTGGGGAGGTGCGTATCGATAAATGGTAAGAAACACCTGGCGACCTTCTTTCACTTTACTCTCTGGAGCAGGAGATTGATCTACCACTGTTCCCCCCTGGGCTTTTTCGTCGTAGATGCTATCTACTACGAGATATTCTAAATCCACATCTTCTAAAGCTGCTTGGGCATCGGCTAGTGACATGCCGCTTAGGTCGGGCACGGCTACTTGTTCGCCGTGGTCGGTGTACCAACGGAGAAATAACCAGAGCATCAAGATAATGCCTAGGTTAACAAGTAGAATGCGCAAAAGATGTTTGCGGCCTTCTTTGGAAAATGCGAATTTAAAAAGTGACATACCAGTAGTATCGGAAGGTCAAACTTAAAAAAGAAAAGGGTTTTAACACTTTCCAATGCAGGGAGTATCCCACATTGGTAAGCTTAAAACCCTTGGTTTATTTATCGAGCCATTTCTTCAGCGATCGCATTGTCAAACAATGCACGCGCATCTTCAATGGTACCAAAGTTCTGATCGTCGATGGTCATGCGTCCTTTGGTCACATGGCCGAGGAGAATAAGAGGTACACCACTTTCTTCAACGAAGTCGAGGAAGTCCTCTTCATTGTCTTCGGTTACGCTAACCAATACACGGCTTTGAGATTCACCGAAAAGGAAGGCATCGCGGCGAATTTCGCCATCTGTTACGATGTCGAAACCTAAGCCGTTCGGGAGTCCCATTTCAACCAATGACACAAACAATCCGCCATCGCTCACATCGTGAGCAGCGCAAATAAGATCATTATGAATTAAGCTTTTCACACAGTCTTGAAGTTTTGCCTCTTCGTCGAGATCAAAATAGGGAGCTGGTGAAATGCGAATACCGTGGATACTGCTGAGGTATTCACTGCTATTGATGTCTTCACGCGGAGTACCTAGTAAGTAAATGAGATCGCCTTTGAATTTAAAGTCGAGGCTCATTTGAAGTGACTTGTCCTTCATAACTCCTAACATACCAATTGTAGGTGTAGGGAAAACGGGACGAGCGCTTCCGTCTTCGTTCACTGTTTGATTATAGAAACTTACGTTTCCACCAGTAACTGGGGTTTCAAATTTGCGGCAAGCAGCACCCATTCCTTTGATGGCTCCCACAAATTGCCAATATACTTCTTTGTTGTATGGATTACCAAAGTTGAGACAGTTGGTAATGGCAGAAGGTTCACCACCTGAGCAAACAATGTTACGTGCTGCTTCAGCCACTGCGATCATAGTCCCTTTTTCAGGATCGTTATTTACATAACGAGCGTTACAATCGACCGTAAGCACGAGTGCCTTATTGGTTCCTTTCACATTCACCACCGCTGCGTCGCTCGGACGGTTGGTTGTTTTAGTGGCAGTACCCACCATAGAGTCGTACTGCTCATAGATCCATCGTTTGCTGGCGATATTAGGGTTGGCAAGCATTTGACGAGCCACTACTACCAAATCTTTTGGTTCAGCTATTTGGCTGATATCAAATTTTTGTGCTTCGCGGTAGTAAGCAGGTTCTTCAAATTCACGTTCATAAACAGGAGCACCTCCGCCGAGAACAAGGCTTTCAGCTGGAATTTCGCCTACTATTTCGCCATTCATGTAATAACGAACCATAGGTCCCTCGGTCACTACACCAATATTTACCGCATGCAGATCCCATTTTTCAAAGATGGCTTCTACGTCTGCTTCATGTCCTTTTTCTACTACGACAAGCATACGCTCTTGCGATTCAGAAAGTAAAATTTCGAATGGCAGCATACCTTCTTGACGCATGGGCACACGATCCAAGTGAATGTCCATACCCACTTTACCACCTGCACTCATTTCAGAAGTAGAACAAGTGATACCAGCGGCACCCATATCTTGCATACCACGAACGAAATTGGTTTCAGCCAATTCCATGGTGGCTTCTAAAAGTAGTTTTTCTTGGAAGGGATCACCCACTTGAACACTTGGAAGATCTTTCGCAGATTCTTCCGTGATATCTTTACTGGCGAACGATGCGCCTTTGATTCCATCTTTTCCAGTAGCCGATCCAACGATGTACACTGGATTGCCCACTCCACGAGCTTTAGCAGAAATAATACGACTGCTGTCGATTAATCCCACTGACATAGCGTTTACGAGGGGGTTAGCTTGGTAGCTTTCGTCGAAGAACGTTTCACCACCCACTACAGGCACACCGAAAGCATTTCCATAATCGCCAATACCTTTGACTACACCTTGGAGGAGCCACTTGGTGCGAGGGTTTTCTAATTTACCGAAACGCAAAGAGTTTAACTGGGCCACAGGACGAGCGCCCATGGTGAAAATATCGCGGTTGATACCACCTACTCCTGTTGCAGCACCTTGGTAAGGTTCAATGGCGCTTGGGTGGTTGTGCGATTCAATTTTGAAAGCGCAGCCGATACCGTCGCCGATATCTACCAATCCGGCATTTTCCTCACCCGCTTTTACCAACATATGTGGGCCATCCTTGGGTAAGGTTTTTAGCCATTTAATGGAGTTTTTGTAAGAGCAGTGCTCACTCCACATTACGGAGTAAACGCACATCTCAGTGAAGTTAGGGGTGCGGCCGAGAATTTCGGTGATTTTGGCGAACTCTTCGGGGAGAAGACCCATTTCGCGGGCTTGCTCAAGAGTTGCAGGTTTTTGCGCAGCGTTTTGTGACATGGAATGCGAAAAATCGATTGTGGCGCGAAGGTAACAATTCCCTTGGAAAAGGAATTCACTACTTAGTAACACTTGGTGCATCCTGTGGATTATCTTCGCCAAAAAGCGCACTAATGATACTGCATCCATGGCAT
>Ga0315908_10002219_pt1 | contig 14319 bp, 6 predicted proteins | sample LakEriMetagenome_12_FD_203520 | JGI IMG/M metagenome (GOLD analysis project Ga0315908, IMG submission 203520) | Freshwater fungal communities from buoy surface, Lake Erie, Ohio, United States - Buoy 4 MA124 | ecosystem: Environmental > Aquatic > Freshwater > Lake > Lake biofilm | place: USA... | reverse complement strand
TTTCAGCCATTTTTAAAGAATTTTTATTTAATTTTGGCTTAAAACTATGTTATTCTTAAAATAAATTATCTTATATATTTCTACTTTTATTTTCTTAAGTTTTTTTGCATTCTCCAAATGATATAGTCGTATTGTTTAAATCATTAAAATTACTAAATAAGTTATTTTAATCATTTTCTTGTAATTGATTTTATTATATTTTTTCTTTGCTTTAATTATTCAATTACTTTTAAACAATATTTTTTTTTTAATTGATATTAATTTAAATATTTTCTTTATTTTAATCTTATAAAAAATCTTTATTATGTACTTTAATTTATATCTTATTTTTATTAATGATATTTTTATTGTCAAAAATTTATTTATTGTTACTAGAATTAAATTTATTCAAGGTTAATAATTTAATATTTTTTGTGTTATTTTATTATTCTTCATTAATATTGCTGTTAAATTTCAATTAAATTTAAGAATTGTTAAAATATTTTTAATTATTATTTTACTATTAATTAAAATTTTTAGGCTTAAGATTACTTTAATTATTAATATACTTTTAATTGACTAAGCTATTATAATTATATACAGTTTATTTTTTCTATTCTTTAATATTTTAATAAGAATCAAATATATTATCTTCATTACTAGTAAAAAATGATTTTTACTAATTAATATCTATATATATAAAAAGAAATTAATTTTACACTGTAATTCATTCTAAACTTAATTTTCCAATTCAAGAATGATAGAAGTAAAATCATCATTGTTGGATTTATAATTCATAAATAGCTGTTAAATAATATAATGATATAAATAATAAGGATTATAAAAATAAATAATAAAAATAAAGAGATAATGTCTTCGTATTTTGGGAATTAAAATAAAAGAGGAGAATTGCAAGAACTGTTTGAAGATTTAGACTGCAGTAATTTTTAACGTAAGAAAGATGGTTTGCGTAAAGTAATAGCATTTATGACAGTAGGAAAAGATGTTTCTCCTCTTTTTTAGAGTGTGATAAAGTGCTTAGAATATCCAGATATAGAGTTGAAAAAACTAGTGTATTTGTACATAATAAATTATAGTCGATAAAGACCAGATGATGCCATAATGGTGATTAATCTATTTCGAAAGGATATATATTAAGGAACTGCTCTAATAAAGGGATTAGCAACTCGAACGATGGGTTGTTTAAGAATAAACAAATTAAACGAGTATTTAGCAGATCCTTTGAAAAGAGCCTTGAAGGATATTGATCCTTATGTTCGTAAAATCGCAGTCTTATGTGTACCTAAAGTATATGAAGTGAGTACAGAGATAATTGAGTAAGAAGGAATTATTGAAATAATGTAAAACATGTTGGAGAATGAGGGGAATGCTTTTGTACTGGCTAATTTGGTGATGAGTCTACAAGAATTATCTGAGAAGAAGAAAACAAATTTGATAGAAGTAAGTAATAAGACAGTGATGAAACTTTTAATAGCTGCTAATGAGACTATAGAATGGGGTTAAGTATTTATAATGGACATGCTTGCCAATTACATTCCTAATGATCCTGAAGAATCAATGCTCATCATCGATAGAATACTTCCTCGTCTTTAGCATATCAATCCTAGTGTTGTCTTCTCTGCTATTAAACTCATCGTCACCAAACTCGATCATGTCACTTCACTTAACCACTCTTACATTCAATCTGTCATATCTAAAATTACCAAACCTCTCATCACTCTTGTTTAATGGAAATAGCCCGAAATTCAATATACTATTTTAAGGAATGTTTATATTCTATTGTAAAAACAACCACAATTACTCAATAATGATTTTAAAGCTTTTTTTGTTAAATATAATGATCCTAATTATATTAAATTAGAAAAACTTGATATTTTAATAAATCTCTGTAATGATTAAAATTATGAAACTGTTTTAAATGAATTGAAAGAATATTCTTGTGAAATAGATATCTAATTTTTGAGGAATAATATAAAGGCTATTGGTAAAATAGCCATCAATTTTAGTAAAAGCATATCTACATCTCTAAATATTTTAATGTCTATACTTTAAAGATCAATAGATTAAAAAGCAGAACCTGTTATAGCTGAAATATATTTATAAATGGTTAAAATATTAAGAAATTACCCTGATTAGGTAAAACCTGAATAATTATAGTTATTAATTTTAAGTGTTTAATTATTAGATGAACCTGAAGCCATTGCAGCTGCAGTTTGGATTATAGGATAATACAATGATAATTCAAAACATTATTAAGATATTCTTAAAAAATTAACACAAGAATTTTCAGAGCAGCATTCAATTATATAAATTTAACTTCTGACTGCTGTTTTTAAATCTTTTCTTAAATATCCTTAATAAAATGAAAGTTTAATTGCTTAGTTGTTTGAATCTGCAACATAAAAATGTGAAAATCCTGATGTAAGAGATAAAGCATATATTTATTGGAGAGCAATATCATCAGATTAAAATTAATGTTCACAGTTAATTAATTTATAAAGACCCTTAATTTAAGATTAAACTATGAATTTCGAAAAAAATGATATAGATTAAATGGTATTAAATTTGGGAAGAGTTAGTACTACCTTTCATTAAGTTCCTTAGAAACTTTATAAAAACTTTTTTTAAATTTAAGTACAACGGAAACAAGAAAAATCTATTATTTAAGACCATGATTAAATAAATAATATCGAAATAAATCAAGATATTATTTTAGAAAAACCATTTTAAGAAATATAATAATAAGGTATGTTTAAATATTTTATAATTATAAAGTTAAAAAAGAGAATGATGATTTTGATTTACTTGATTTAGATTTCTCAATATAAAATTAATAGGCTTAAGTAAATCTTGAAAATCTTTTAGATGAGTAGAATGAAATATAATAAATCAGTGAAAATTAAAATATTTAAAATTAACATTTTAATAAATAGTATGATTTTTTTGATAGTTTGGTTTGAAATTTATTTTGAATTTAATAATAATAAATTTAATTTATAATTTTATATATTTAAATTTTATAAATTAATTTAAATTCAATTTTTTAATAATTTATGTAAAGAAAATTTTTGATATTTTAAAAAATTAATAGTTTCAAATAATATTGATAACCTTTAAAAAAATATAATTTATATTAAATTTATTTTAATTTTAAGTCTACTATTATATATAATCAATATTAAAATTTTAATAATTAAATTAAATTATAAGATGTACTCATTAATGTTACATTCATAAGTAAAATTGATTGGTAATTTAGAAACAATAAAATAATTAATTGAAAAAGGAGCTTATATTAATATATAAACTGTATAAGACAATACAGCTTTACATTTTGCAGTAAGAATAAAAGATAATTTTGAAGTTGTAAAATTACTGATAAAAAGTGGAGCTTATTTAAACATTAAAAATTATAATGGAGACACTCCTTTACATTCAGCAGTTTAAATAATAGATAACTTATAAATTATAAAATTATTAGTTGAAAATGGATCTGAGATTGATATTAAAAATAATAAAAATAATTCATCTTTATTTGAGGCATTTTAGGTAGAATAAAATTAAGAAACAATAAAATATTTGATTGAATAAGATGCTGATTTCAATTTAGAAAGTGATTGTAATGATTCATCTTTACATATTGCAGTGAATAAAAAATATTTTGAAATTACAAAATTATTAATATAAAAAGGAATTAATATAAACATTTAAAATAAATAAGCAATTACACCATTATATTATGCAGTTAGAATAAAAGATAATTTAGAAATAGTAAAATTATTAATATAAAATGGGGCTAATATAAATATTTAGAATTAAAACGGAGATACACCTTTACATAATGCAGTTAGAATAAAAAATAATTTAGAAATAGTAAAATTTTTAATATAAAATGGGGCTAATATTAACATTTATAATAAATATAATGATTCATCTTTACATAATGCAGTTTAATTAGAAGATAATTTTGAAATAGTAAAATTATTAATAGAAAATGGGGCTAATATAAATATTTAGAATTAAAACGGAGATACACCTTTACATTATGCAGTTAGAATAAAAAATAATTTAGAAATAGTAAAATTATTAATATAAAATGGGGCTAATATTAACATTTATAATAAATATAATGATTCATCTTTACACTATGCAGTAAGAATAAAAGATAATCTTGAAATAGTAAAATTATTAATAGAAAATGGGGCTAATATTAATATACAAAATAATTATCTTACTTCATCTTTACATAATGCAGTTTTTTTAATAGACAATTTTGAAATAGTAAAATTATTAATAGAAAATGGGGCTAATATAAATATTTAGAATTAAAACGGAGATACACCTTTACATAATGCAGTTTAAAATAAAGATAATTTAAAAATAGTAAAATTATTAATAGAAAATGGGGCCGATATTAATTTAATACATAAATATGGTTTTACTTCTTTACACTATGCAGTAAGAATAAAAGATAATCTTGAAATAGTAAAATTATTAATTTAAAAAGGAGCAGATATAAATATTAAGAATTAAACGTATTCAATTTTAGACTAAGCATGTTCATAAGAAGATAATTTAGAAGTTATAAAAATACTAATTGAAAATGGAATTGATATAAATATTAAAAGTAAAAATAATTTAAATTCTATTTATTTATGTGCTTAAAGATAATAATATTCGCATTTATTATATTTGTCCTCATAATACAAAATCGATATTAATTTACTAGATAATGATGAACAGACTTTAATGAGATATTTTGATAAATAATCTATTTATTAATATCCATTAAAAGAATTATTGTCTTAAGGTTTAATTAATAAAACAAAAAATAATAATAGCAATAAAATTCTTAAAAATATTATTAATGATAAATAATCAGCACATAATAATTAAAATTTAGTCTAATAAATAATTTGTTTATATTAAAATTTAAAATATTAATATATTGATAATTTCTTTGAAAATTAATAAAATATAGAATAAATTGAAACTCTACAAATTATTGAATAAAATATAAATTAATATTTATTAGATTTATATAGTCTTTATTATAAAGATGACATTAAAAAAGAAAAATTAATAAATAATTTAAAAAAATTGAAATAATAAGATTAAATTGATATATAAATTAAAATAAATGATTTGTATAAATTAATAAAAGAAGGATTGGATAGATTATAATTAATTTAATCTAATATAGGAAATTAAAATCGATCAATCCATGTAATAGGAAATAATTTATTAAAAATAATAAATAGACACTATTAGTCATTAAAAGAAAATAAATAAAATTAAATGTAATTTTTTAATTCTTTAATTATTTAAATTCTTGATTCATAAACAACTTATGGATTATATTCTTAAGATTGTAGTACTGGATTTCTTACAAAAATCATATGTTTATTTTAAGGAATTTTAATAAATGAAAATAAAGATTTAATAAATTATTATGAAAAAAATGAAAAAAGTTAAATTATTATTTAAAAAAGTTCAATAATAAATTTAGAAGATTTGGATTAAAAAGCTTTTTAATTATTAAATGAACAGCAATAAAAAGATCTTTTTTATTTAAATAAATATTCAATGAATAAATTTAGAGGTTATATATTTCAAATAATTATAGAAAAAAATAAAGATTTAACTTACGAATAAATTCATTAATATTAATAATAAATTATTTGTAATTAAATAATTAAAATATTAGAAATGAAAATGACTGAATATCTAAATAGTATTGAAGGAATAAAAGACGCATTTATGTGTTTAAAATTAGGAGAAACTATTAATTATTAGAAAATTTTTTAAAAAATATTCGATTATGAAAATATTTTTGAAGAATTTAAAATTTATTTTGAAAATGCAAGAATTGATTATATAATTAGATAAAAATTAATACTTGATAAATTAAATTTGATTGAAACAACAATATTAAAACAGAATAATGATTAAAATTTATTAAATTTTATATAAAATAATGAATAAGGATTTCATAAAATTTTAAATGAAATTTTTGAAATAAAATGATTAAATTAATTTAAATATAAAAATTAAATAATATAAGAAAATTTAAATATTTACAATAGATTATATTATTATAATTATATATTATTTTATTAAATATATTCAATAGTTTTTTATTTAAAAAAATTTTCATTAATAATTTTTATTATTTATCGTAAATTTATTCTATTAATATTATTAGAATTTAATATTATTACTTTAAATGACGTAAGATTAATTTAATAAATTATAATTAATCTTATTGTTAATTATGAATAATTTTTGTTTATCTTTTTATTTTTTAAAATTTAAACTTTAACTTTTTGGAACTACTTATTTAGATTAGTAATATTCTTTTCTGGACTAATTATTATATATATTATTTTTAAATTAAAATTTATTAAGTGAGACATTAAAATAATCGCAATAGTAATTTTTTTAGAGAAAATCTATTTACTAATCAGATTTTTATTAATTTTAATTTATTTATTTATTATTAATATTTTTTTATTTTTTATATTTTAAATATTGTTATTCTAAAATTAATTATTATATTTGTTATTATTTTAATTATGAGTTTTAAATTAAAAATAAACTTTAATTAGAATTTTTATGGCTATTTATTTTTATATTTATTCCAAACTCCTTATTAATTATCATATTTTAATTTAATTGATTTATATTTTTTTAATAAATACTGTCTAAATATTATTTTTTATTTTTACTTATTTTGTATAAGTCAGTTGTAAAAGTATTAGATACTTATAAGCACTAATTATTAATATATGATTAATTTTTTTATGATTTATTATGTCTTTCAGAAATTAAATTGATATTTTTATCTGAAACATCTTATTATATATTTTATTTAAAAGATTTTATTATTAGTGTTGCTTTGGAAAAAATTTTATATTTATTTTAATTTTTAGTTTTTTCATTAATTTATTTATCCCCATCATTTTAATCAGCCGTTTCTTATGTTTAATTATTCAATTATTTTTATTTAAATTGTAAAAATTCAAATTATATTTTTTTTTTAATATTTACATATTTTATTTGATTTATTTCATTTTTTTTAATTACTTAAATTAAATATTAATTTATACATTAAGAACTAAAATTTTATTTTTTCTATCTTTTTCCACATTTTGAACATTTACAACTTTTATTTCAATCATTAATTTATAGTATATTTTTTTTTATTAACTTTTGAGTAAAAAGAATATTTCCATTCGAATAATTTTTTGAGTTAAATGAATTATTTAAGTATTTTTTTTTATTAATTTATAATAAATCTATAGACTTTTTTCTTTATTAATTTTATCTTATCTATTTACTTTTTTCTTTTCTTTTATTTAATTAATTCCATAAAATTTTGGTTTAAATAAATGTATCCATATATTTAATTTGATTCAAGGATTCAATAGATTATTATCCTATTCTCTAAGGTCTTAAAAAAATATTTTATAATCTTTTATTATTTTTTTAAATTTTTTAATTTATAGAAATATTTTCTGTACTATCTATTTCTTTTTAATAGTTATATTAGTCTTTTTAATCACTCATTAAATAATATTTATTTTATAAATAAAAAATAAAGATTAGAATCGAATCATAAATAATTATAATAGAAAATAAAATACTTATATAAAAATAAATAGAAATGATAGGAAGGTGTACAAAAAGATTACAAAAAGACTTAGAGGCAATATAAAAAAATTATTCAGAATAATTCAAGGTGGAATTAGTTAACAACAATATTATGGAATGGATCGTTACGGTTACAGGCCCAAAGGATTCTTATTATGCAGGGGAGGTTTATAAGTACTTAAAAAATAATTAATAATATTAATTTAATTATTAATAGATTGCGATTCAGATTCCCTTCTGAATATCCTATTGAATCCCCAGAAGTTATTTTCATTGATGGATCACCAGATCACGAGCATATTTATTCAAATGGTTTTATTTGCATGTCAATTTTGTATGATGGTAATTAATAATATTTATTAAATCTAAATATTATTTATTTTAGAATGGAGTGCAGCATTAACAGTAGCTTCCGTTTGTTTGTCAATTACGAGTATGATGTGTAGTTCTACAGGAAAAGTAAATTAAATTTTTAACATTTTTAGAAAAGACCCGCTAATGATGCCGAATTTTGTAAGAGATCTATTGGAAAAGGACCCAAACAATTTCACTGGACATATGATGATGATAAGGCATGATTATTTTAATAAAATTTATTTAATATATTCCCAGATTATTTTATTATAAATATCATATTTTTTTATTGGGCATTTATTTTAAACTTACACTATCAACAGCTATAGAAAAATTTTAATTATGTATAATTTCTTAGAATGTTTTAGAGCTAGTATTAAATCTAAAATAGTTTTAAACCATTTGATTAGATAAATATTAAGGTAATTGCTAACTGCCATATATTTTTCTAACATCTAGTTTTTAGGGATCAAATACATATAAACCTTTAAAATCTAATCTTCCTAATAGCTACTTCAGAAGTATAATAAAGTTTTCACTATTTTCTTATTAATCCATTAAATTAAGCACTAATTCTCTTTCTTTTTTGTTAATTTCTCCAGGTAAACATGTTTGTATAATAGCATTTTTTATTTATTTTTTGTTTGAAGGTTTTGAATATTTTTATTATGAAGATTGTAATTATCTAGTATTATTCTAATTTATAATTTGATTTGGACTAATATCTATATTATTTAAATTTATATTTGATTTGTTTTGAGAACTAGAATCTTATTATTATTAATTATTATTATTATCTTTATTAACTATACTAATTTTTTAATTTTTTTTTTAATCCTCTATTTTATATTTATTTATTTATTTTATAACAATAATTTCAGTATTTTCAGTTTATAAATCAGTTTCAATAGAAATTTTTTTATTTTCTTTTTTTTTCTAAACTAATAATTAAATTTATTTTACCTCTACACTAATTATTTTCTAATTTTTTATATTTCTATTATTAAATTAATCTTACTGAGTAGATTTATTTTTATTCAATTAAAAATTTTAATTATTTAAAAAAGGCTAAGATGTATTTTAAATATCTTTAGATTATTGATTTTAACAAGAAAATTATAAATCATAATTATCTTTTTAATCATTTAATTAATTTTTATATGTATTAAATTTATATTTATATTCATTTAATCTTTATTCCTATTTTTACTTTAATTTTTCATACTATTTTTACTTTTTAATTTATATACTATCAGTCATTTCATCAACAATATCAAACTTAATATTATTATTATTTATTTTTTATTAAAATTCAGCAGTTTATTTCATATCTTATACCAATTTTTCTTTTTCATTCTAAATAATATTTTTTTCATTTTATAAACTTTCTTCTATTTAAATGCTTTTTTCTATTTTTTCAGATTTAGTTACTAGTTAAATTTTTAATTCTTAAGGTGTTTAAATTATATTTTGTGATATTTGATTAGTATTTGAGTATAGTTTTTAAGATTTATTAGAAATCTTTTCGCTGATTGCTTAAATATCACTTCTTTCTTCATTAAATTCCTCAGTTTTATTTAATTAAGAACTTAAATCTTAATCTCTTTCTTATATACTGTTTAAATTATAAGACTCTTATGATTCTATTGATTATTGAAATTCTTTTTATTAATTATCCTCTAGATATTATTTATTTTTTTATTGCTATTCTTAACTTTCTATACCAAATGTCTGAATCATATTAGAAATGTTTTTTATTTTTTTGTTTTAATTTATTTAGCTTAAATTATTTATTACTTTATTTTAAGAAAATGTCATTTCTTAATATATTTATTGATTTTTATTTTTAAATAATTCACTTATATTTTTTTATTTATCTTCATCTATTTCTTGTTGTAATTCGTTTAATTATTATTTGTAAATATCTTCTTTTTCTAAATCAATTTAAATACTTTTTTAGATACTTATTGAAGCGTCTATTTAATTAGAAAAATTATCACATAAAAATATATTTTATTATTTATGCAAATTATTTGAATTTATATTCATCAATTCATAAAATGTTTTTTATCTTAGTTCTTGTTTTTATTATAATTGTATTTCTTATTACTTTTATAAATTTTTTTCGTAATTATTAATAAAATTATGGATTTCAAATTACTTATTCATATAAAATTTAAAAATTAAATAAATAAAATATTAGTTATCAAATAATGTAATAATAATAATAATTAATATTAAATAATGTAAGTAGATACTGAAGATTATCATTTTAAATTTAGAATAATAATTATAGGTGATAAAGGAGTTGGAAAAACAACATTTTTAGACGCAATTAGTAAGAATTTTGGAAAGATAATTGAAAGCTAAGTATCAGATGAATTAAATATTACAACTGTTGCTTTAATGGATGATAATACAATGTATAAGATATAATATTGGGAATTACCAGGATCTTTTTTAAATGAAGGATATTTTTATAGATATTGTTTAGGTGCTGCTGCTATCATTTATATCTTTGATAGTAAATTATTTTTAATTAATTAATTTAGTTTCAAAAAGATAATCGTTTGAAAGGATGGAAAATTGGATTTAGGAAATAGAAAAATATGAAATTGAGTAAAAAGTGTTAGTAGGAAATAAGGTATTATAATAATAATTATTATATTAAAAATAATAATAATAATTATTATAAAATTAATAAATAACAAAAATGAGTTCAATAATAATAATAATAAAATTAGATAGATTTAATGAGTAACAGTAATTAAATTGTGAATAAAAGTGAAGCAATAGGTTTAGGTCGTAAATATGGAATGGAGTATTTTGAAAGCTGTTCAATAGGAGATACTAGTATCGCACCTATTTTTGATCATATTTTTTCTTAAATAGTTAATTCTATCCCAAATCCCCCTGCTCCTAGTGGCTTAATGAATAAAGGAATTATTCTAGGTAATAGATTACTTTCCTCCAATAAATATTAACTTGCCTTATGCGATATAGCTTCACTTTATGAATGAATAATTTACTCAATCATATATTAAATAATATATAATCGTTTTATATTTATTTTTTTCATATATATTTTTAAATTCCTTTTAAAAATCATTTAAAAATGAAATTATCTCAAAACAAACAAAATTTTTAGTCTAAAAAGAATATTATTTAAAAATTAAATTAAATTATTTAAATAAAATAAAGAGATATTTTAGAAAATCAATCCTAAAAAATTAGTGAAAATTAGAAATTATTATATTACAATTAATAAAGTGATTTTAGTATCAATTCTATAGAAAAAAGTTAAAAAAATTAAGAAAAAAATTTAAATCAAAAAGTATTTATTATCAATATCATTTATTTAGAATAATTAAATTTAAATTTAAGATATTTCAATTTATTTAAGGTCTCCTTAAAATTTCATGAAAAAATTGCATAATTAAAAATCTAACTCCTATAACAATTAATATAAATTAGAATAAATGATTTAAAAAGAATACAAAAATTAACAAGAAGTTAAAAACACTTTTTCTAATTAATCTACTAGTTTTATTAAAAATAGCTCACTAAATATTAATAGACAAGCATAAAATATAAATAATATTTAAAAATTTTTGGAATAGTAAGAATAATATAGTTTATAAAAACTAAATAAAAAATATGATTAAATTTTATAGAGTCAAAAAGAAAACAAAAATAAAGTTTCGAATCTTTTATAAGATAATAAATTTAATGATATTTAAGATTATAAAAAATATAATAAATAAAAAAATAAATATTTTATATTCAGAGATAATCAAAAAATACTGAATTTTAAAAAAAGTATAATCAAAGAGTCAAATACAAATAAAAAAAACATACAAAATGAAAAAAATATAAGTTTAAAATAAAAATTGGAAAAATATAAAATTGAAGAAAATGAAGAAGGTAACAAATAAAACTGTTAAATTTAAAAAATAAATAATATTTTAAACTAAGATTTAAATTAAAATGATTTATTTAGTAATATTAATTCAATTTAATAAAAAGATTTATTATAACAAGAAATAATATAATAAAATTAAAAAATAAACTACAAAGATATAAAGTAAAAAAAATTAATTAATTAAATTTAAAATCATGATATTGATTTTGATTTATAAATACAATTAACAAATATTTAAAATTAAAACATATAATAAAAAGACTAGTTTTATAATGATTAATTTTAGCTTAAAAATAAAAAAAAACAATAATATAGTATTAATAATATATAGACTTTTAATTATTAGGAAAAAAGATCGTAGTAATAATAATAAAAATATTAAACTTAATTATATTAATAATTAAAATAAAGAAATTTAATTTAAAAGCAATTAAAACAAGTTAATATAAATTAATAAATTAAAAATTATTCAAATAATAATTAATCTTCCTTTTAATCTATTAATATTACCCAATAAAATTCTAAATAGAAAAATTAAAGAACTAATTAAAATTTTTCTAAAGAAATTGATTCAATTTTTTGTTAAAATAATTAATAAATTAATAAAAGCATTTAAAAAAAAGAATTAAAAAATGAAATATAATTAAGTTATTATTTAAAAAATTAATATTAAAATATAAATTCTTTTTAAAGTATATATTCAAATGAATAATAATAAAATTAAGATTAAAATAAATAATAAAATTTTAATATTTAAACTTAGACCTTTTAAAAATTTAATCCCAATAAAACTTAAGAATAGTCGGTTATTTCTTAAAGAAAGGAATCTTATACATCTATTATCAATTAAATTTAATCATAGAAAGATTTTATTAATAATTCAAAAGAAAAAATTTATATTAATTTAAATTAAACTTACGATGAATATGATAAACCAGATTAATATTTAAAATGAGATCAATTAATGTTGTCTAGATAAGATTAAACAAATTTGTAAAATAATTAAAAAATAGAAAAAATAGATAATAGTAAAATCTTTTAATAAAATTAATTATTATAAAAAAATATATTCTAAATAATTATTAAATACATTAATAATTTAAATAAAAAATGTATAAATATTTTAAAATCAAATAAAATTTAAAAAGAGGAATTTAATATATTTGAAAATAAAAAAGAATTTAAAAATAAAATTGCTTAATTTCAAAATAATGCGAAATTATATATTTATTAAAAAATACAAGCTTAGAAACAAGAAGAAGTCACAATTGAATAAAATACTAAAAAAGTATGTATTAATATATATATTATAGACTTTTTAGAGCATAATAAATAGTTAGAATATTAATTATATAAAATTATAAATGAAAGATTTTAATAATTTTTAAATTATCTTTGAAAAATTATATTAACATGATCTATTTTTAGAAAAAGAAATAAATGATCTTTAACAAATTATAATTTTAAAATAAAATAAATTTTAATATCTTGAAGAATAAAAATAGAATTCATCCAATATAAAGCAAGTTTATATTAATAAAGATATTTTTAAATAAGGTAATAAAAAAATGGTTTTAATTTTTTTTTTCGAAGGTTTTATAGGAAATAATATCTTAAAAATATTTAAAGAATAAAATAAAATTAACGAATTAAATATACCTTAACTTTTTAAACTTTATAATATTTAATAAAAAATAAAAATAATTTTAAATTATTTACAAAAATATTTTTTCATAGTAATGTTAGTTGAAAGTTAGCTTAATAAAACTTTTCTTAAAAAATTCATAAGTTCAGATTTTTATTTTGATCTCATATATTAAATCGATTAAAAAAATAATTAAATACCTTTGCTTAATCTTAATAAAATTTTTGAAGATTTAAATTAAATTTAGTTAAAAGGAATTATAATATTAAATTGCCAAAAATTTTTGATTCATGAAAAAATATAAAATATTAATTTTTAATAATAATAATCTTTTAATTAATTAAATAATGATTTTAATTGAAATAAACAATAAATTCTTTAAAGTGAAGAGTATATTGATATAAATTATTTAGGAAACTTCAATTATTTTTATCCAATTATAGATACAGATTAAATAAACTATACTAATATTTTAATATAAGATATTAAAGTTATAAATTAAAATTTAGATCATTTTTATTTGTAATTACCTAATATAATAAAAAAATATATTTTATTTTAAAATAATATAGATTTTTAAGTAGAAATAATTCAAAATAAAAAATCAAATTTTTAAAAGAAAAACATTAAAAATGTTTAAATTATTGATAATAATGATATAACATAATAAAATAAGTTGAAAAAGTAAAAAAATAATAAATAATAAGAAATACTGAATTCCAAACAAAAAAAGACTAATTAAGAT
>Ga0315908_10002217_pt1 | contig 14346 bp, 13 predicted proteins | sample LakEriMetagenome_12_FD_203520 | JGI IMG/M metagenome (GOLD analysis project Ga0315908, IMG submission 203520) | Freshwater fungal communities from buoy surface, Lake Erie, Ohio, United States - Buoy 4 MA124 | ecosystem: Environmental > Aquatic > Freshwater > Lake > Lake biofilm | place: USA... | reverse complement strand
GAGAAGGATTTTACAATGGAAAATCGTTTCACCGAGTTGTGCCCAATTTCGTCATACAAGGCGGTTGTCCTCGTGGTGATGGTATGGGCGGGACCGATTACACACTGCGTTCTGAGTTTCGTTTGCACGACTATCGCACCGGTTCGGTTGGACTTGCTTCTTCTGGGCCTGACACCGAAAGTTGCCAATGGTTTATTACGCACATTCCTACTCCTCATCTGGAAGGACGATACACCATTTTTGCCCATGTCGTAAAGGGTATGGCGGTCGTGGATCGAATCCGAATCGGCGATACAATAGAACGTATCGATCTGCTTGATAAGTAAACAATGGCAATTATTGTGAAAGCATAAGGCTCAAACCGGTCGTATATTCGTTGCGAATTTGATTTACGCTTATCAGGAGTGTCCCACGAAGGACCATTTCCGTAGCCTGATTGTTCGGATCATTTCACGAACATATTTATACCTTTTATTCTAATGAATTTTGAATCATTGGGTCTCATTGAGCCCATACTGAAAGCCTTGCAAAAAGAAGGCTACGAAAAACCCACGCCCATTCAGGAGCAAGCTATTCCGATTGTACTCAACGGACGCGACTTGCTGGGCTGCGCACAAACAGGCACCGGTAAAACAGCTGCCTTCGCACTTCCTGTAATCCAACTTCTGCATCAAAAGAATCAGCCTCAAAATAGCAAACGCGTCATTCAGGCTTTGGTGCTTACACCTACTCGTGAATTGGCCATTCAAATTGAAGAGAGCTTCAAAGCGTATGGCAATTTCACCAAACTTCAAAGCCTGGTCATCTTCGGTGGCGTAGGACAGTTTCCGCAAACGCAGGCGCTCAAGCGCGGTGTTGACGTGCTTATTGCAACTCCCGGTCGTTTGCTCGACCTGATGAACCAAGGTTTTATCGACTTACGTCAATTGGAAATTTTCATTCTTGATGAAGCTGACCGCATGCTCGATATGGGCTTCATTCATGACGTGAAAAAGGTGATTGCCCGTTTGCCGCAAAAGCGCCAATCGCTTTTCTTCAGTGCTACGATGCCACCTGAAATTCAGAAATTGAGTGCTACCATTCTGACCAACCCGTTGAAGGTAGAAGTGACACCGCCGGCTACTATGGCTGAAAAAATCAATCAGTCTATCTACTACCTAGACAAGGCCGATAAGAAAACCATGTTGTTGCATGTTCTGAGCGATCATACAATAGAGCGTGCGCTTGTATTTACCCGCACCAAGCATGGAGCTAACAAGGTCGTGAAGGACTTGCAGAGCAAGGGTATCACTGCAGAAGCTATTCATGGCAATAAGTCGCAGAATGCACGTCAGCTTGCGCTGAAAAACTTCAAGAACAAAGCGACGCGCGTTCTAGTTGCAACCGACATTGCTGCTCGTGGTATCGATGTTGATGACCTTACGCATGTCATTAACTATGAAATTCCGAACGTGCCGGAGACCTATGTACACCGGATTGGTCGCACAGGCCGAGCAGGAGCTTCCGGTATCGCTATTTCATTTTGTGAAGCTGAGGAAGTTTCCTATATCAAGGACATTCAGAAACTTACAGGAGTCATTATTCCGCAGGGAGAAGACCGCGGTCAGTTACCGAAACCATCTTTTGATATTACTAGGGGATTACCAGCGCCACCCGAGCATAGTGGTCGCGGGCAACGACAGGGTCAAGGCCAGCGCCAAGGCCAGGGTCAACGTCAAGGAGCACCCAAATCAGGTGGTGGCAGGAAGCCAGGCCATAACCGAGGTTCAGATTCTCGCAGTGCAGACAATCGAACGAACGATAATCGCAGTGGCGACGGGCGTAACGGTGATAACCGCAACAATAATCGTAATAGCGGGAGTCGAGGCAGCGATAATCGTCGAAAGCAAGACCAGCCAGCGAGTAAACCGAAAACCGAAAACACAGGCTCGGCGGCTGCGTCGAATAATACCGACAGTGCCGCAACGAAGAAGTGGGGATCGTTTTTTAAGCGATTCAGATCGTAGGTTAAAGTTTGTAAGTCTAAGATTTTTCAGGGGCGCAGTATATCATTTATGCTGCGCTCCTTTGGTTTTTGGTAGTTAAAAACGAAGAGGTCACACTCCGATATTGCTGCGATTATGCACTCTCCTATTTTTGTAATTGAATAGTATTCTACGCCGTGCCGGAGCAATCCCATCTTCCCCCATTCCATTTTCAGCGGTTTCAAGCCGGCATTGAAGGCATCAGCCTTCCGGATACGTTCAACTATCCGTTTCATTACGTTCCTCATGAAATAGCCCTCATCGCGGCCCGAGAGCTCCAGCATTATCTTCAAACTCAATCTTCTTGGGAACATGATTTCGGTATGGAAGCCGGAAACGATGGCGAAATCATAGGAAAAATGTTTGGCGTGCTCGTGGTGAAAAATACGCAAGGTGAACTAGGCTATCTCTGCGCTGTATCGGGAAAATTAGCCGGGCAAAACCTACACGAGAAGTTCGTTCCACCTGTATTCGATATTCTTCCTGAAGATGGATTCTTCCGAAAGGGAGAGGCCGTTATCACAGAGATTAACGAGCGTGTGTCAGCTTTGGAAAGTAGTCCAGAATTCTTAGCCATGCTCGCTCATTTGAGTGATGCGACCAAGCAATCCGATGCTGAAATTACCGCAATAAAACTGCGCAATGTTGAGCGAAAGGAATCTCGTGACGAAAAGCGAAAAGCTTTGGAAGCACTGAGCTCCAAGGAGGAGCATAATGCGCAACTGCTCTTATTGGGAAATCAAAGCATAGCAGATCACTACGAATTGAAACAACTGAAAAAACAGTGGAAAGAGCGATTAACCGCATGGGAAAAAACGGTTGCTGATTTTCGAATTGAAATTGACAAACTCAAGGATGAACGCAAGCAACGGTCGGCGGCCTTGCAAAATGAAATCTTTGATCAATTTTACTTCGTCAATAAAGCGCTCGAAAAGCGAAGCGTTGGTGACATTTTTAAAGACACACCTGAGGGACGTCCTATTGCAGGCGCCGGAGAGTGCGCAGCTCCCAAGCTCTTTCAGTATGCGTTTCTAAACTATTTGGAGCCTATTGCATTAGCAGAGTTTTGGTGGGGGCAATCGCCCAAAACTGAAGTACGTATTCATGGCCACTATTATCCGGCTTGTAGGGGTAAATGCGAACCGATTCTCGGGCATATGCTGCAAGGCATGCTCATTGAGGAAAATCCGTTGCAGCAAAATCCTGCTGAAGGTAAAAGCCTGAGCGTTGTCTGGGAAGACGAGCATATGGTCATCATCAATAAGCCGTCTGAATTTCTATCGGCCCCGGGCAAAAAAATAAAAGATTCGGTGCTTACACGACTCCGAGAGCGTTATCCGGAAGCAACGGGCCCTCTCATTGTTCACCGCCTGGATATGTCGACATCTGGGTTGCTACTAGCGGCGAAATCGTTAGAGATATACATTGATCTGCAAAGCCAATTCATCAAACGCGAGGTGAAAAAGCGCTATGTAGCCGTGTTGGAAGGGAACGTTGAAGCGAATGAGGGCTTGGTAGATTTGCCCTTACGGGTAGACCTTGATGATAGGCCGCGTCAATTGGTTTGCTACGAGCATGGCAAGCCGGCACAAACACGCTGGGAGGTTGTTGATCGCAAGGATGACTGCACACGGGTGTATTTCTATCCTGTTACCGGGCGGACGCACCAATTGCGAGTTCATGCCGCGCATGCCTCAGGTTTGAACCATCCAATAGTTGGCGACGATTTATATGGGCGACGTTCTTCGCGATTGCATTTGCATGCGGAGCGCATTGAATTCCGACATCCAGTGAGTGGTGAATGGATGGTGATTGAAGTACAAGCTGAGTTTTAGGTATTAGTCGGGAGTAATCCAGTTGATTTGAGAATCGCGGCGCCACCAGGTGAGCTGGCGTTTGGCGAAGTTTCGCGTATGCTGTTGAATTTTATCTACCGCCTCTTTCTTGGATGATTGACCATCGAAATATTCGAAGAGCTCTTTATATCCAACCGTGTTTAGAGCCTGCAAATGCTTGAACCGATAAAGACTCCTCGCCTCTTCCTCTAAGCCTAAATCCATCATGCGTATAACGCGTTCGTTGATGCGCGTATACAGCTTTTCGCGAGGCATATCAATTCCGATCTTTTCCACAACAAAGTCGCGCTGTGAGTCCTGTGCTTTTCGCATGGAAGAATATGGAACTCCGGCAACAGTGCATACTTCTAAAGCGCGTATTAGTCTATGTGGATTATGAATGTCGACTTGAGTATAATATTCAGGATCGAGACGACGAAGCTCTTGCTGCAGTGTTTCTATACCTTCTGATTGGAATTTCTTCGACCATTCATTTCGAATGTTTTTGTCAGATGGCAAATCATCAAATCCTTTTAGCAACGCATTGATATAGAGCATGCTCCCACCGCAGCATACAACGGTATCGTGTCGGGTAAATAAATGGATTAGCTTGTCTAATGCTTCGCGCTCGTAACGACCGGCGCTGTATTCTTCCTGAATAGTGGCCGATGCAATAAAGTGATGCGGCACTTGCGACAGCTCCTCCTCCGTTGGCCGTGCCGCGCCAATGTTGAGTTCTTTGAAAATTTGTCGCGAGTCGGCTGATATGATCTCTGTTCCGAAAGACTTTGCAAGACTGATAGCATAAGCTGTTTTTCCAACCGCAGTGGGGCCAAGTATGACGATTAGTTTCTTCATGCTATTGCAGTGAACGCGATGCATCACGTCCTTACAAACATTCTAGTTTGAATACTCAGAAAAAAAATCAGGCGTCTATCAAACCGCGGCCAATCTTCTTGATTTTTCCATCAGCTTGCAGTTTCGCGAAGAGTGTTTCGAGCAATCCATTGATGAAAACGTTACTCTTCGGGGTGCTGTAATAATTCGCTAATTCAATGTATTCGTTCATGGTTACCTTCAACGGGATTGATTCGAAGGTTTGAGCTTCCGCCAAAGCCATTTTAAGAATGACCATATCCATCGTGGCAATGCGGTCTGCTTCCCAGTTAGGTGCGTTATCAGCGATCATTTTCTCGCTTTCCGCTCCCAATGCAAGTGTGCGTCGGAACAATTGTTTGGTGTACTCCTCTTCGTCGTCATCCGCCTTCCAAAGGGGCATAAGCTCCAGATCATTTCCGTTTTCCTTGATAGTCTTGAGTGTTTTCAGTGCCATACTCGACGCAAGGTCCAGATCATCGTTCCAGAATATGCCAATCTCCTCCAACCAGTCGTGCATGTGCTCAAAGTTGATGAGCTCGCGGCGTAAAAAGCGCAATAAAAACTCGCGGTCGTGTTCGAAGCCACGCTCTTTGCTAGCCATATATTCCTTGTAATCTTCCGACTCAATGAGCGACTTAAACATGGCACGCAATAAGTCCTCGTTGTCGCGCCAGCGTATGTGTATTTCCTTGGAAGCCTTGTCCAGCACTTTACTGTTGGCCAGAATACGCACCAGATTGTTGGTGACGAATTTTGTATTGGGATGCAGGTCTTCCTGGGTAGGAAGCTTTTTATTCATGCCGGCCTCAATCTTTTCAATTGCTTTTGCCTGCATTTCACCGGGTAGCAATAACAAGGCGATGTACAAATCGCGGAAGCGATTGAAGCTTTCGAAAAGTATCTTTTCGTATTTCACTACGTCAGGCTTGTCTTCGCTGTAATAAGCGAAGATGATTTGCATAGCCTTTATTCGGATTTGTCTACGATTCAGCATAAGGTTAGTGTGTTCAGTTTAAAGTTGGTTACATCGTTGATTTTAATTTGGCTATTGACGCGATGCGTGCTTCAGCCAATTGATTCGCCGCCAAGTAGGTCGGTATTGAATTCGTTTTTGAGATGTTGAAGATATTGAGCGCTGTTTGGTAAATACCCTCCGCCTGCGCTAATGCTGCATTGCGGTTGTAACCAACTATTTCCCAGTAGCAATTGATGATGCCACCGGCATTCACCAAATAGTCGGGAGCGTAAAGAATACCGCGATTGAGCACATCTTGTCCGTGTACTTTTTCATCTTTCAACTGGTTGTTGGCGGCACCGCAAATGATGCTGCATTTCAACCGGTCAAGAGTGTCGTCGTTGATAGTTGCTCCCAGAGCACAAGGACTGTAGATGTCCATAGTAACATTATAAACATCCTTCGCGTCTACTGCCTTTACACCATATTTTTTCACTACAGCGTTCACGCGGTCTTCGTAGATATCGCAAATAGTTACCTCTGCTCCTTCTTTTACAAGATGTTCTACGAGGTATTCACCAACGTGTCCTACGCCTTGCACTACTATTTTCTTTCCGGAGAGTGAATCGTTACCACTGAGTTCTTTTTGGCTAGCCTTCATACCCATATACACGCCATAGGCTGTAACAGGACTTGGATCGCCGCTTCCTCCTAAATATTCGGGCAGTCCAACAACATGTTTGGTTTCCAAACGAATATATTCCATGTCGCGGGTGGAGATACCCACATCTTCAGCAGTGATGTACTTGCCGCCGCAGCTGTTTACAAACTTGCCAAAGCGACGCATCAGTGCTTCGTTTTTTTGCTTGCGTGCATCACCAATGATTACCGCCTTGCCTCCACCGATATTCAAACCGGCGAGTGCATTTTTATAGGTCATGCCTCGTGAAAGTCGGAGTGCATCGGTAATGGCCTCTTCTTCGGTGCCATAGGCCCACATGCGCGTTCCGCCAACGGCCGGCCCAAGAGTAGTATTGTGAATAGCAATTATCGAACGAAGGCCTGTTTCATTATCCTGACAAAACACAAGTTGTTCGTGGTTGAAGGTCGACATACGACCGGTGACTGAGGCTTCAGTAACGTTAACTGCAGCCTTTTCCATGGTTTCCATCAATTGGTGATTTTCAATTTAAAGCACAGTCGCAAAACGTTTTCGCGCGGCTTTTAAAAGTGGTTTCTGTTGTCGTGTTTATTGCAAAATCTCATCAATAGCCAATGCCAATCTGCGGTCGCGGTCTGTGATAATATCGCCGGCGTCGTGTGTGCTCAGCTCTACACGTACATAATTGTATACGTTGAACCAAGCCGGGTGGTGTCCCATCTTTTCGCTGATGAAAGCCACACGAGTCATAAAAGTGAACGCCTCTTGAAAATCTTTAAAGCGGAATTCACGTACCAGTTTATTGTCAGTCTCTTTCCACATAGGGCAGTGGTTTGAATTGAGCCGCAAATATAGCCTTTTCGATTTACAAAACGCACACGGCACATGTGGAAGCTACAAAAAACTAGACCTTTCTTTCTGACTTTAGAATTTCGAGCCGCAAACGGCTAAGTGCCTCTGGAGTTATGCCCAAATAGGATGCTATATATCGCTGAGAAACACGCTGTTGCAGGTTGGGATAGGTGGCGATGAACTCCTGATATCGCTCGGTTGCCGAGGCGCTGAGCAGCAGCAGAACTCGTTTTTGCAGCACGGCAATGCGCCGCAATAATCGATGCAACTCCAATCGGGCAAAGTCCGGATGGCTACCCATGTGATTATTAACAAGCTGCTCAAAAATATCAGCGCGAATAACCTGTATCTCTGAGTCTTCAAGTGCGTCGATAGACAGAACTGCAGGTGACTGCATGGCGGTTGACTGAACGTCGGAGATAATCCACCCCTCGGGTGCAAACATGAAGATGTGTTCCTTTCCCTTGCTATCAATGGTGAAGCTTCGAAGCAGACCCTGTTTTACGAAATAAGCATGCTTTGCATCATCACCTTTCTGCTGCAGTGTCTCCCCCTTCTTAACATGAATCGTTTTCAATTGCTTCAACAAAGCATTTAGTGATGAAGAAACGGCATCACTATCTCCTTTAAAGTATTGAGCGAAATCCATAGAAATGCGAAGTTAAGGCGACGTTGGCTTTATCGACCGAACCACCCTCGGTCCCCCTTTTTGATCCAGTAAAACCAATCCCAATAACTCAAGTGATGGCTGCGAATAAACCCCTTACGGGCACCCTTAGGGATGAACAACCGACCACCTTTTCCCGGTTGCAGATTATCGAGACCGTTCACCGCGCATTGCGGTGCGATTCCATCTTGTCGGCAGGTAACGTCGGCACCCTTTTCAAAACGATCGCTTCCATATTGCCACACTTCTTGAAACTTGTTCCAATCCATGCCTCCTGCTGCCGGGCTCTCGGGAGCTAGAATGAGAATCTTACCCAATACCACGTAAGAGCTAACCGTTTCAATGAAACCTAGCGCATACGCATATCCCATGCTGTGACAAACGATATCCAGCGTATCGGGCACGTAATGCGTCCAATAACCATCTATGAAATTTTCTCCGCAACGCTTACCGTTATCATAACGAACCTGAAATCCCTGTTCATTCGGCTCATCGTTAAATCCCCAATTGCTGCGTCCTACCCAACCGAAGCGGGTAACCGTCCACGACCAAATGCTGCGGCCCTTGGTGCGGTGCATGGAAGTAGAGACCGGGTGATGACCATCAATGTAAAGCGGCGTACACGGTTGAAATCGGCTTATGAGCGTGTCATCGATGTCGAACCAATAGCCGGCGGGCGACATTCCGCCAGCTGGTGAAACAGAATAAATCTCATTGGTGGTTGTAACCGAATCGAGATGCAACCCGCGATACCCATTCGAGAAAATGAGATACCTCTTCTGAGCCTGGGTTGAACTTGCTGAGAAGATTAGTAACATGATTAGGATGTGTCTAATGGCCATATTGGTAAAATAATCCTTCTGCAAAACCCGTCCAGAGGCAGGCCTTCTGTCCGCTTGCCTTTAACCCGTTATTGATCCAAGTATTGCACGTGTGAATCATACTGTACCTGCCATGAGCATCATAATACCGGTCGTGGCTGAAATTAACACCGGCCAGCAGGGGTTGCAACATGATACGTTTCCCATTTCCATCGGCAATTAACGATCGACCAATGTAGTCGCACAAACGCTTGTACTGATTGTGTGTGAACTGCAATCGGATGATGGGCCTGTCCGTGGGTAACGAGTAGTAGTATGATGCATGGATGCCGGCTGTGCCCAATCCTGTTGCAGCTGCTACAGCAGTGCTTATCGTAAGATCCGCCCATGTAGGCGTGTTCATATAAAAGTTCTTATCGCCCCAACCAATGGCTAGCCATGGAAGCGAGGTGTCGGGGTTCGCGTTGTTGGCATAAGGGAAATCTAAGCTCCAATTGTGCACGTCTGTTTTCACCTGCACAAGAAAGTCGGTGTGTGGTCCTGATTTCAATAGGTAAACTTCGTAAAAGGTGTCTTGCGACTCCGTTGGCTCAGCCTTTACAGGAATTATCGCACTAATAGCTGCAAACAAAGCATAGCATAGCAGTCCGTACACAAATACCATTACTAACCATCGCAACATTTGAAGTGCGCGTGTGAGTGTTATTTGTGGAAGACTTCGCCTTTTTGCTGTCATGACATCGAAACGATTCGGTTCGGAAAATTAGTGCTATATGGTAATTGCTTTGGAAATTTTAAGATTTATGGTGGATGGATCAAAACCCAGAATATATCTACACTCGTATAGTAGAGAATTCTCCGGACGCACTATCTGCGCGAAACAATCTCCTCCAGGTCTGCAATGTTGCGTGAAAGATCGGTCTGTATAATTTCCCAAAGCACCTCATCGTCTACATCAAAAAACTCGTGAACGATAAAGTTGCGAAGTGCCAGCATATGATTCCATGGTATTTGTTTGTGTTTGCGCTGGAAATTGAATGGAATGTGTTTTACGCTCTCTCCCATGATCTCGAAGTTTCGTATCACAGCGTCTTTCACCAATTCATCGTGGTCAAAATCTTCAAAGGTTCTGAAGTCTGCGGTATATGCTAGAATCTTCTTCATGGCCATCAGCATGGAATCCAAAAAGAAATCATAACGTGCAGAGGTTCCGTTCATGCGAATTGTATGGCAGACATGATTTCGTTTTTTAGAGCAGGCTTAATCGATCGCGGAGTGAGAATATCGATGTGAACACCGAGTTTTTCTTCTAGGTGCTCTTTCAATTCGAAAAGTTTCCAGCCCAAAGGTTTTTCCAACTCGACATACACATTTATGTCGCACAAACGATTATGATGATGGTCAATATAACAATCGAAACAACCCAGCCGAGTAACTCCGTAGCGTCGCTCCAGGTCATATCGCATACGAGTTAGCTGCCTTACGATGTTAGGGTCCATATCAATTAGCGCACAAGAGTCATTTCTTTCAACAGATAATCAGCATCTGCATAGACATCGATTACCCAAAGCACGTAGCGAATATCGACCATGATGTTGCGGCAGATTTCCGGATTGTACATGATGTCGCTCATGGTGCTTTCCCATGAACGGTCGAAGTTGATACCCGTGAGTTCTCCTTTTGCATTCAACGCAGGCGAGCCGCTGTTGCCTCCGGTAGTGTGATTGCTTCCGGTATAGCACACATTCAACTCACCTCCAGCTCCGTAATCTCCGTAGTTGCGGGCTTCAAGCAGTGCTTTCAATTTTGGACTAATAGCGAAATCAGGATTGCCGGTGTAGTATTTCTGGAGGATACCATCAGCAGTGGTGTGCGGCGTGTAATGCTCCCCGTCGCGTGGAAAGCTGCCTTCCACCTTGCCATAGGAAATGCGCAGTGTACTGTTGGCATCGGCCCAGTAATTACCCGGAAACATCTTCATCATGCCTTCGGTGTATTTCTGCATCCAATAGTCAATCTGCTTGTTTAGATCGCCCACTTGTGGGCGCAAACGGGTGTTGTAATCGTCGAACATAGAAACAGCGTTCGAATAGAAATAATCGGCCTTCATTTTCTTCAACATGCCTTTACCGGGTTTGTCGAGCAACTTGAAGAGTATAGTCGAATCGGCGAAAACGCTTTTAGCGTAGTACGAAATCATGTCCGACTCCTTCATCGTATCCACCTTATCGCGCACTCCACGATTATTATACTTCTGTGCATACAATGGCTGAAGGCGAGCGTAAATCTGCATCTCGGTTGAAAGATCAAAGTCCTTATAAAATGAACGTGCTCCCTTTTTCAGTTCCTCAACAGCCCCCTGCAATTTTCCCTGAGCCTGAAGCGTATCGTAGTTCACCACCAAATCGTGAAAACGATAGCTGAAGTTGAATAGCTCCGGACCGTAATACATATACTCCACGAACAGCTGCGCTTCGAAATTGAGGTGATTCACTTGGCTGTAAAGCGCCTCCAGCTTGGGCAATACCTCGGCGTATGACTTGAACTCCGGCTTTGCGCACTGCTCGGTAAACTGCTTCTCAAACTGACGCTTTTGCTCCAGTGCGCGGAAGTTGGTAAGCCCTATTTGCTGTCCCTTCCATTTCTTCCAGGCGTTGGCTACATCGCTTTGCTTCGCGGCGTATTTGATGCGTATCTCATCGCTTGCGCGCATGCGGCCTTCCAGCACTGCAATGGTTTGGTCGCGCATGTCGATGCGCATGGGGTTGAGTTTCGTGGTAACAAAATCGACCGCGTAGCTGGTAAGCAAATGTTCAGTGCGGCCCGGGAAACCATACACCATGCTGAAGTCGCCTTCCTTCACACCGCCAATATTGATGGGTAAATGATGAGCAGGCTTGAACGGCACATTCGATGCACTGTATTTCGCAGGTTCGTTATTGGCATCGGCATAGATGCGAAACATACTGAAATCGCCCGTGTGGCGAGGCCACACCCAGTTGTCGGTGTCACCACCGAACTTACCGATTTCACTTGGAGGAGCTCCCACCAATCGTACATCGTTGTACGATTTGGTAACGATAGCCAAGTATTGATTGCCATAGTTGAACGACTTCAACTGAAGACCCAAGGCAGGATTTTCCTTCTTGTATTGTTCCTCGAGGGCTTTCTTGTTTTTCTGAAGCAGAGCATCCACTTCAGCAGGTGTCATCGCTGCAGTAATGCCTTTACGCATCGCCTCGGTCACATCGTCCATGCGAACAACGAATACTACACTGAGTCCGTCGCAACGCAACTCCTCTGCCCTGCTCTTGGCCCAGAAACCATCGCGCAGATAGTCGTTCTTGAGGGATGAATGGAATTGGATGTAATCGAATCCGCAGTGATGATTGGTAAACAGCAACCCGTCGTTGCTCACAATTTCACCCGTGCATCCGCCACCGAACAGTACGATAGCGTCTTTCAAACTCGAGCCATTGGCATCGTATAAATCTTCGGCCGTAAGCTGTAAGCCCTGCGACTGCATGTCGCTGTAAACCACATTCAACAGTGATGGAATCCACATGCCTTCTTTGGCAAAGCCGAGTTGAGCAATCAGCAACAGCGCAGCGAGTGATTGTAATTTCATAGAGATTTGTTTTGCGCCCGCAAATTAGCAAACTACTGGGGACTGAAGACTGAATACTGGGGACTGAAGACAATAAGCGAGATCTTGTTATATTGCTAACCCTTCATCCAGTCCCCAGTCCCCAGTCCCCAGTCCCCAGTCCCCAGTCCCCAGTCCCCAGTCCCCAGTCCCCAGTCCCCAGTCCCCAGTCCTCACGCTCTCGCTCTCGCTAACTCAATCAACGTAATCTCCGGCGCCATACCCACCCTACCCGGGAAGGCCAGAAATCCAAACCCGCGATTGATGTAAATGTATTGATTGCCTTCCTTATAGAGGCCGCCCCAGCGCTTGTAGCGCACCGAAACGGGGCTGAGTTTGATGCCGAATTGAGGCAACTCTACGCCCATTTGAGCGCCATGTGTATGACCCGAAAAGGTGAGTGCGATGTTGGTTTGCCCAATTACCTGTTCCGACCAATGCGTCGGGTCGTGTGAGAGTAATATCTTGAACTCTTCGTTGGTGACTCCCTCCATCGTTTTCGCCAAGTCGCCGTGTTGGTGAAAACCCAGCCCCCAATTTTCGCTGCCCAGCAAACGAATGGACTGACCATTCCTTTCGAGCAGCACATTCTCATTGCGCAACAATCGGAAACCTGCTTCCTGGTGTATTTCAAATAGGCGGTCCTGACTTTGCTTCTTCAACTCCGGTTGATTGCCCATGGCATAGTCGCCATAATCGTGATTACCAAGAATGGAGAACTTTCCACTTTTGGCTTGAATACCTGCCAAACGCTCTATCCAAGGTTCCGCTTCATTTGCGAAATTGTTGACCATATCGCCGGTGAAAAAAACATAATCAGCGTCAAGCGAATTAATGAGGTCGAATCCGGGTTGGACATCGTCGAACGCCTCATTGAAACTACCCAGGTGCATATCGCTGATTTGCACAATACGCACCCCGTCGAACGCTTCAGGAAGGTCAGGGAAAACGATGCGTTCCGACAACACCCTATAACCAAACTTGCCGCGGGTAACGCCGTAAATCATGCTGCCCGCCCACAATGCCGCAACCCCAAGTCCCATCTGATTAAAAAACTGGATGCGTGTCATTTTTTCGTGCGGCTCGCTTTCAGGCTTGGTGAAGAATTTCATGGCCAGCCATTTCATGCCATTGGCCAAGTCGTTTACCAAGTGAAACGTTCCGAAAACGAGCTTGGTGGTAACCGCAATAATGAAGAAGCCGACAGCGAAATTGAACAGCGAATAGCTTCGAGAGCCCTGCCATTCGTGTCTGGCTGTCCAGTTGAACATCATAAAAACGATGGTCCCATATGCAATGACGGTGGTTGACCAGAAAGCTATGAGCAATGTCTTTCGCCAAAATGGATCGAAAGAAGCCAAGCTCATGCGCAGTCCTTTGAACGCATAGAGTTCAATACCGGAAAACAACAACAACGTAATGAGCAAGCGCATCATAGACCCAACAAATAAGGTTGCAAAAGTAACCTCGACACGCCTTTAGGAATTTTACGTTGTAAAAACAATCGTTAAAACAGTTGATTTCTATCACAGGACAAGCGCTTGTGGAATTTAAAATTTCCGATACTTTCGCTTAAAACAAAGAATATGAGAAACATACTTGCAGTCTTGTTGATGTTTATTGCTACCACTGGTATTGCGCAAGAGCAAACCAAAGTCGCGGTTATACTTACCAATGGCAACGAATACATTGGAACCATCGAGAAAGATGATGGTCGCGAGATTTATCTGATGACAATCAACATGGGAGGTGTTTATTTATCGAAGACCGACATACGCAGTGTGAAACCCATTACCAGCGACAAGCAAATTGTAGATGGTGAATTTCGCAACACGGGGCCCTTCACTACCCGCTATGCTTTTACAACAAATGCGTTGAGTATTAACAAAGGAGAAAACTACACGATGCTCAACCTATACGGCCCGGAAATGCACATGGCTGTTACGAACCGACTTTCGGTGGGCATTATGAGCACGTGGATAGGCAGTCCGCTCATTCTAGCGCTT
>Ga0315908_10002214_pt1 | contig 14354 bp, 12 predicted proteins | sample LakEriMetagenome_12_FD_203520 | JGI IMG/M metagenome (GOLD analysis project Ga0315908, IMG submission 203520) | Freshwater fungal communities from buoy surface, Lake Erie, Ohio, United States - Buoy 4 MA124 | ecosystem: Environmental > Aquatic > Freshwater > Lake > Lake biofilm | place: USA... | reverse complement strand
TAGTACAGTGGTGATGTTTTGTATCACTTCTTGAACTTCTTTTATGTGAAAAATAAAAAGTAGCATTAGAATTAATAACCCATAAGCAAATTCAAAAAGTTTGAATAGGGTGCTTTTTTCTAAATTCTCCCATTGCTGTTCTCCAAAATGATAACCACTTACAATAACAAAGAGCAATAAGGCAAACCACGGAATTACCCAAAACAATAAAGAGCCTATTACAACAACCAATATATAATAAAGCAGTGTTTTTTGTAATGACATCTGCTCCTTTTTGATATCAATTTTTTTAATTAGCAGTAAATCGTTTGCGCCATGAAGTATTCCGAAGGTCAAAATCAGGATAAAACCAACAATTATTTCCGCATCATTGGATAGTAAAGAATCAAGCCACAAACAAAAAAAGCTTGCTACTATTGCGAAATTGAAATATTTCATGGTCTTTTTTTAATTAATGTCTAAAAATAATAAAAAAATAATTAACAAAATTTTTTTTTATTGTTTAACTTTTATTACTTTTGGTTGAACAAAATTAATATTTAACCAATTTTAACCAATTTATTTATGACAAACTTTATGTTTATCCCAAGTTTGATTGGAAAGTTAGCACCTACTGATTATGTAGGATTTACTTTCTTCGTTGGATGTATGGCCATGATGGCTGCATCTGCTTTTTTCTTTTTATCATTAAGTCAATTTGATAAAAAGTGGCGTACTTCTGTATTAGTATCAGGTTTAATTACCTTTATTGCAGCAGTACACTATTTCTACATGAAAGAGTATTGGTCTGAATTCCAAGAATCGCCAACATTCTTTAGATATGTGGATTGGGTATTAACTGTGCCATTAATGTGTGTTGAGTTTTACTTGATACTAAAAGTTGCTGGTGCAAAAACTGATTTACTATGGAAAATGATTTTCTTATCAGTAGTGATGTTAGTAACAGGATACCTAGGAGAAACAGTTTATTCTGATCAAGCGGCATTATGGGGAGGAATCTCTGGATTGGCTTATTTTGTAATAGCTTATGAAATCTGGTTTGGAGGCGCTTCTAAGTTAGCTGCTGCTGCTGGAGGAAATGTATTAGCTGCACACAAAATTTTATGCTGGTTCGTACTAGTTGGTTGGGCTATCTATCCATTAGGATACATGTTAGGAACTGACGGATGGTACACAGCTATCGTTGGAAAAGGAAGTGTGGATGTAGCTTACAACATTGCTGATGCAATTAACAAAATTGGATTTGGTCTTGTAATTTACAGCTTAGCTCAAAAATCTCAAAAAGACTAATTAGGTCCCTCAATAACAAAAACCGCCTTGTGATAACAAGGCGGTTTTTTTATGTAATAATTTCAACTATTTATTCAGTAACAGAAATTTCAAATAGTTTTTCCCATTTTTTTCCAGTAACAAAAATAGTTTTCGTTTTAGGATTATAGGCAATTCCATTCAAAACTTCTGCTTCAGAATACTTAATAAATTTTCTTAAGCCTGCTAAATTAATAATTCCTTCTACTTTACCATTAAGTGGATTTACAATTGCAATAGCGTCTTTTTGCCAAATATTGCAGTATATTTTTCCATCGATATATTCCAACTCATTAACGCTTTTTATCTTGCTACTACCCGAATAAACATTTACATAATCAATCATTTTTTGATTGGCCGGATTCATCGTCCAAATCTTCTCTGTCCCATCCGATTGATAAATTACTTTTCCATCATTGGTCATTCCCCAGCCTTCAATTGGTTTATCATAAGCAAACGTTTTTTCCACTTTCCAAGTGTCAACATTGTAAATGAAACCTTTTTTTTCTTCCCAAGTTAATTGGAACAATTGGTTGTTGATAAAGGTAATTCCTTCCCCAAAATCTTGATCGTCTAATTTTAACGACTTCAGAATTTTCCCGGTCTTATAATCTGTTTTTAATAATTTTGAAAATCCACGAAGTCCCGTTCCTTCATATAAAGTGTCTCTAAAAAACTCCAAACCTTCCGTAAACGAGGAAGTATCGTGTGGATAGGTATTTAAAATTTTATAATTCAATAATTTTGGAGTTACATTTGAAACCAATTCTACTCTTGAAGTTATTTCCTGGTTTTCACCTTCAAAATAAACCAAGGCTTTCAAATTTTGGTATCCTAATTTCTGATCTTTTAAACTAAATATTAGGTTCTCCAAACTCTTTTTAGAACCAATATTTTTTTCATTTAAATAGTACACAATGCTGTCAATTTTTTTATTTTCAACATTTAATAAGCGCAATGAAAGACTGTCGTCATTGTTGTATTCGCTTTTAAATTTGCTTTCGTCAAAACTAAAATATTTTTCAGTTGCCGATTTTGAACCGTTGCAACTAATAAATAGTGAGCTTAATAATAGGATGGAGAGTAGGATGTGTTTTTTCATAATGAGTTTTATTTGCGAGGAAAGTTACAACACAAAAGTTTATATAAATGAGTTGCAAAAATACAAATTTATTGTATATTTGCAACGGCAAGTCCTACACGATCTGCTCCTGCAAAATCCCCCAGGATGGGAACGTAGCAAGGGTCCGTGGTTGAGCGATGCGATGTAGGCCGCTTGCCTTTTTTAAATTAAGTAATCTTCCTTTTGGAGGATTTTTTTTTGAGTAAAGTGATTCCACTTTCAAGTACTTTCTCTCCCGCTTTCCGCTTCAATCCACGCTCAAAAGCGTGGGATTTTCACTGCAATCTGGACTAATTTTGAACTTTCAGTTTTCTAAATATCAGAATTAACTATATTTACATTCTAAAATAATTCGTTTATGAATAAGGTAGTATTAATAACAGGAGCCTCATCTGGAATAGGGAAATCTATCGCTGAGTTTTTGCATTACAAAGGATTTATCGTTTATGGAACCAGTAGAAACCCCGATAAAATTCCCAGCTCCGTTTTTCCATTACTGGAATTAGACGTTAGAAATACGGAATCCATACAAAATGCCGTTAATAAAATAATTGAGCTTTCAGGAACTATAGATATCGTAATTAATAATGCTGGTGTTGGAATCACCGGACCAATTGAAGAAATTCCGTCTCAAGAAATAAAGAATAATTTCGAAACTAATTTCTTTGGCCCTATTGAAGTTATGAAAGCAGTTTTACCTCAAATGCGTGCTCAAAAATCTGGATTAATTATCAACATAACTTCCATTGCAGGTTATATGGGTTTGCCTTACCGAGGAATTTATTCCGCTTCAAAAGGGGCGTTGGAATTAATCACCGAATCGTTAAGTATGGAAGTGAAACCTTTTGGTATTAATATTACCAATGTAGCTCCAGGTGATTATGCTACCAATATTGCTGCCGGACGTTTTCATGCCCCAGTGATAAAAGGATCGGATTATGAAAATTCTTATGGTGCGACTCTAAAAATGATGAACGATCAAGTAGATAGTGGAAATAATCCCATTGAAATGGCCGAGGCGATATTTGATATTATCAATGCAGCCAATCCAAAAATCCATTATAAAGTGGGAAGTTTTATACAGAAGTTCTCTATCGTGTTAAAGAGAATATTGCCTGATAAAGTCTATGAAAAAATTTTAATGAATCATTATAAATTGTAACTTAGCGTCACTTAAAAATAAATTTAAATCATTCAATTATGAAGTTTTTTATTGATACAGCTAACTTAACCGAGATTAAAGCCGCTCAAGCGCTTGGAGTTCTGGATGGTGTGACTACCAATCCGTCATTAATGGCAAAAGAAGGAATTACTGGAAAAAACAATATTTTAAAACACTACGTCGACATTTGCAATAGCGTTGAAGGTGATGTAAGTGCCGAAGTTAACGCTGTTGATTACGACGGGATGATTCGTGAAGGAGAAGAATTAGTTGATTTACATCCTCAAATAGTGGTGAAATTACCAATGACCAAAGAGGGGATTATGGCTTGTAAGTATTTCTCTGATAAAGGAATAAAAACCAATGTCACTTTGGTTTTTTCGGCTGGTCAAGCTATATTAGCTGCAAAAGCTGGCGCAAGCTATGTATCGCCTTTTGTTGGTAGATTAGATGATATTTCAACCGATGGATTGGCTCTTATAGAAGAAATCCGTTTGATATATGATAATTACGGTTTTGAAACACAAATTCTAGCTGCTTCTGTTCGTCATACCATGCACATTGTAAATTGTGCTAAAATAGGTGCCGATGTAATGACAGGGCCGCTTTCTGCAATTCTCGGATTACTGAAACATCCTTTAACAGATATTGGCTTGGCTCAGTTTATCGCCGACTTTGAAAAAGGAAATAAATAAAAACATTTGAGCATAAAAAAAAGCGGTACACTATATAGGTACCGCTTTTTTTATAATTATTTTTTATTTCAGTTTACTTGCAAATTGGACTTCAAACAAGTTGGTAAAGGCATCCTTTATTTTACCAGAACCATCCAAAATTAACGTTCTATTTATTTTTGTAATCGCCCATTTGTTTTTAACTTCCTCAAAATTGGCACAACGGTACTCTTGAATCCCTTCAAATTTATAATTCCCTAATAATTCAACCCAATTTTTCTGATCTTCATCTAAATTAACCGCGATGTATTGGTATTCAGGATGCTGTAATTTAAAAGCCAAAACCTTTTTGTGAGCTGCTGCTAAATGTGTTAAAGCCTCTTTAGTCCAGAAAAACAAGACCGTCTTTTTATTCATAATTGTATTGGAAGAAACAGTTACCCCATCTTTATTAATCAAACTCACAGATGGCAATTGATTTCCAATTTTTAGGAGCTTTATAGCATTTTCTATTTTTAGTATCTCATTTTTACTACTATTATCTGTAGAGTATTTTCTGTAAATAGCTAAAAACTTTTGGTTATTAACCATATTTTGATCTTCTAGAAGATAAGAGAAAGCAATATTGTTAAGGATATTGTTTTTTACTTTTACATTCTTTATTAGAGTATCAGCAATATTCAATTTATTTATATTGGTAGTTAATGCTAAATCCACATCGGAGAAATGATTGTGGTATTTCACGGATCCTAAATTATTTAACAAATGAGATAAATAGACTACAAATGGAGAATAGGTTGATAATTCTACATTATTAAAATCGATATTCTTTCTGTAATTGTAGTATTTAGCAGGTAACTTTTCAAAAAGATCTTCGGAAGTTCTCAATTTGTGGATTATTGGGTACAACTCTTTTTTTGAATAATAATTAAAGTCTAATTCTGTCTTAGCAAATAAATCAAATTCTTTACTCCAATTAATATCTTTTTTATGACTCAAATAGCTTTTCTTATTTTTATTATAAGTTGAGTCGATATTGGCATTAAATTTTGCAAAACCGTAATCAAAAACATCAAACATTTTTTCTTTTTCGGCTTCGTCTTTCAAATACGTTTCCATCAAATAGTTGTTTTTTGCATCTCCGCGACCACAAAAAATAATAGATTCATCAAAATTATTTGAATTTAAACGAACCATGATGCTATCATTTTTATCAAAATAAACATATTGGTATTCTGGATCGTGCTTGAAAGTGTACATTCCAGGGGCTAACGAGTCGAATTGAACAAAGAAAGTATTGTCTTTTTGAAGTGGAATAGTGTCAATAACAACACCGTCTTTTGAAAAATAGATATACCTATTAGTAGGATTAAGGACTTCTCCACCAAAATAAGCTCTGTAATCGTCCTGCTTAAAATCGTTGTTACAAGATAATAAGGAAAGAAAAAAAAGAGTCGAAAAAATTCTTAATAAGGGAGAATTGGGCATATTTATATTCATTGCAATACCCACAAAAATATTTAGACCATTTCAATTTAGGTGTTAATAGTTAGTTAAATTAAAGTTGAACTCTTATTTCAAACAATGAATTAGCTGAAATTGAGGTATTTTTTCTACTTTTGCAAAAAATTAAATAAAGGGAATCAATGTTAACAATCAATAATTTATCAGTACAGTTTGGTAAAAGAATTTTGTTCGACGAGGTAAATACTGTTTTTACTCACGGTAATATTTATGGAGTTATTGGTGCAAATGGTGCTGGAAAATCAACTTTTTTAAAGATAATTTCAGGTGAAATGGATCCTACTGCAGGTCACATTCACTTAGAATCGGGTAAAAGAATGTCTGTTTTAAATCAAAATCACAATATGTTTGATGATTTTACAGTATTAGAAACGGTAATGATGGGGAATAAAGTGCTGTATGCCGTTAAAAAAGAAATGGATGAATTGTATGCCGATTATAATGATAAAAATGCCGATAGAATAGGGGAGTTGCAAGTGCAATTTGAAGAAATGAATGGCTGGAACGCCGATTCAGACGCTGCTTCTTTACTTTCAAATTTAGGAATTACCGAAGACATTCATTATACTTTAATGTCTGATTTAGAAGGAAAATTAAAAGTTCGTGTCCTTTTAGCTCAAGCCCTTTTTGGCAATCCAGATTTGCTAATTATGGATGAGCCTACCAACGATTTGGATTTTGAAACTATCGCTTGGTTGGAAAATTTCTTAGCTAACTATGACAATACCGTAATTGTAGTTTCTCACGACCGTCACTTTCTAGACGCTGTATGTACTCATATTTCAGATATTGATTTTGGTAAAATAAACCACTATTCTGGTAATTATACTTTTTGGTATGAATCCAGTCAATTAGCCGCAAAACAACGGGCACAACAGAATAAGAAGGCCGAAGAAAAGAAACAAGAATTGGAAGAGTTTATTCGTCGTTTTAGTGCGAATGTGGCAAAATCAAAGCAAGCTACTTCTAGAAAGAAGATGATTTCTAAATTGAATATTTCTGAAATCAGACCTTCAAGCCGTCGCTATCCTGCGATTATTTTCGATCAAGAAAGAGAAGCGGGAGACCAGATTTTGAATGTTCAAAATTTAAGCGCTTCAGTTGATGGTGATGTTTTATTTACGGGTGTAGATCTAAATATGGCAAAAGGAGATAAAATTATTTTATTTTCTAAAGATTCCCGTGCGACCACTGCATTTTACGATATCTTAAACGGATTACAAAAAGCAGATTCAGGCTCTTTTGATTGGGGGGTTACAACCAACCAGGCGTATTTACCGGTGGACAATCATTCGTTTTTTGAAAACGACTATTCATTAGTAGATTGGTTGCGCCAATGGGTGAAAACGGAAGAAGAACGTGATGAGGTTAATATTCGTGGGTTTCTAGGAAAAATGATTTTTTCTGGTGAGGAAGCTTTAAAAACAAGTAGAGTGTTGTCAGGAGGAGAAAAAGTAAGATGCATGCTTTCGCGAATGATGATGGAGCGTGCCAATGTTTTGATGATTGACGAGCCAACCAATCATTTGGATTTGGAGTCGATTACAGCATTTAATAATTCGCTTAAAAACTTTAAAGGTTCAGTAATTTTCACTACTCATGATCATGAATTTTCACAAACTGTAGGTAATAGAGTGGTGGAGTTAACTCCAAAAGGCGCTATTGATCGATACATGACTTTTGATGAATATTTGGATAACGAAAGTGTTAAAGAGTTGAGGATCAAAATGTATTCTTAATTTATATAATTTAACTCTCGAGAAATCGGGAGTTTTTTTTGATAGAATATGAAATTAAATATTTTTTGAGTTCTTTATCATTCAATGATAAAATCTGTAAAAAAATTATATATTTGCACAACCAAACAAAAATCTTCAATATGAGTCAAAAAATATTGCTTACTTCCAAAGAAGTCAATATCATTCTCCATCGTTTGGCTTGTCAGTTGATTGAAAAACATTTAGATTTTTCAGAAACTATTCTTATTGGTATTCAGCCTCGCGGTACCTTTTTGGCAGAAAGATTAAAAGAATTACTTGAAAACGAATATAAAATTTCAAACATCCTTTTAGGTTACCTAGATATCACTTTTTTCAGAGACGATTTCCGAAGAAATGACAAGCAATTAGAAGCCAATAAAACCCATATAGATTTTTTAGTTGAAAATAAAAAAGTAATTTTCATCGATGATGTATTGTACACCGGAAGAAGCATTCGCGCCGCATTAACTGCAGTGCAATCTTTTGGAAGACCAGCATCTATTGAGCTTCTTACGTTAATTGATCGAAGATTTAGCCGTGATTTACCAATACAGCCTGATTATCGTGGCCGACAAGTAGACGCGATTAATGATGAAAAAGTAAAAGTATGCTGGCGAGAGCAAGATGGCGAAGATGCAGTATATTTAATACCTACAAACAGTAAACAAACAGTATAGAAATGAGCGAATTAAGTGTAAATCATTTATTAGGAATTAAAAATATCACCAAAAATGATATTGACCTTATTTTTGAAACCGCCGATCATTTTAAAGAAGTAATCAACCGTCCGATAAAGAAAGTTCCTTCCCTACGAGACATTACGATTGCTAATATATTTTTCGAAAACAGCACGAGAACTAAATTATCATTTGAACTAGCACAAAAAAGACTTTCTGCAGATGTGATTAGTTTTTCTGCGGCGCAATCCTCAGTAAAGAAAGGAGAAACCCTTGTAGATACCGTAAATAACATACTATCCATGAAAGTGGATATGGTAGTGATGCGACATGCCAATCCGGGTGCAGCTCATTTTTTATCTCAAAATGTGAAAGCCAGCATTATCAACGCTGGAGATGGTGCACACGAACATCCAACACAAGCACTTTTAGACAGTTATTCTATCAGAGAAAAATTAGGAGAAGTGGCAGGTAAAAAAGTAGTTATTGTAGGCGATATTTTACACTCTCGCGTAGCCCTTTCAAACATCTATGCTTTGCAAATGCAAGGGGCTGAAGTGAAGGTTTGCGGGCCAAAAACACTAATCCCAAGGCATATTGAATCACTTGGAGTGAAGGTAGAATCAAATTTACGTAAAGCATTGGAATGGTGCGATGTAGCAAATATGCTAAGAGTTCAAAATGAACGTATGGATGTGAATTTCTTCCCTTCAACAAGAGAATACGCACAACAATACGGATTGGACAAAACCTTGTTGGACTCCCTAAATAAAGAGATCGTAATTATGCATCCAGGACCAATAAATCGTGGAGTTGAAATTACTTCTGAAGTTGCCGATTCAAATCAATCGTTGATCTTAAATCAAGTGGAAAACGGAGTGGCAGTTCGAATGGCAGCGATCTATTTATTGGCTTCAAAAATTCAATAAATGAAAGTAGTTGCGAAAGGTCACACCACAGTTTTAACAGCTACTCAAGGTGATGTTGATTTATTTTTGAATAATGTTACCAATCAGCACGATAGTTATAAAAATCAAAATTTGATTTTGGACCTTAATCACGATAAATCAACTACAATTCAATCGATTAAAGCATTTTCTGATTTGTCTAAATTGCATTGTAAAGGAAAAAAATCGTTTGTAATTGTTGTTGAAAATATCGATTTTAATGCCCTTCCTAAATCATTAGTGGTTGTCCCTTCCGTTTTAGAAGCCCACGATATTATTGATATGGACGAAATAGAAAGAGATTTAGGATTTTAATATTGGATTCGTTTACTTGGCAACAAATAGAGCTTCAACGAATTTCCAAATAACCAAATTAACAAATATAAATTGAATCTAACGGTACTTGGTTGCTATGCTGCAACACCACGAACAATTACAAATCCCACAGCACAAGTTTTAGAAATCAGAAATCGCCTGTTTCTAATTGATTGCGGTGAAGGTACACAGGTTCAATTGCGTAAAAATAAAATCCGATTTTCTAAAATCAATCACATCTTTATTTCCCATTTGCACGGCGATCATTTTTATGGTTTGGTAGGTTTAGTTTCTACTTTTATGTTGCTTAATCGAACCACCGACTTGCATATTTATGGTCCGAAAGGAATAGAGGAAGTCATCAAATTGCAATTAAAATTATCCAATTCCTGGACCAATTACGGTTTGTTTTTCCATGAACTGAATTCTGATAAAAGTGAAATCATATACGAAGACGATAAAGTATTCGTAAAAACTATTCCATTAAAACATAGAGTTTATACCAACGGATTCTTATTTCAGGAGAAAGTAGGTGATCGTAAATTGAATTTAGATGCCGTTCAAAACTTCGAAATAGACACTTGTTATTATCAGAAAATTAAAAATGGAAAGGATATCACTTTAGAGGACGGTCGCGTGATTGAAAATGAAAAATTAACCTTTGATCCAATTCAAACTAAAAGTTATGCTTTTTGTTCTGATACCGCCTATAATGAAGATATTATTCAGATTATAGAAAATGCGGATGTATTGTATCATGAAGCTACATTTCTAGATTCCGAAGAACAATTGGCCCACAAAACAATGCATTGTACCGCCAAACAAGCGGCTAAAATTGCTTTGAAAGCCAATGTAAAACAGTTGGTATTAGGACATTATTCCACTCGATACGACAATATCAACTTGTTTAGAGAAGAAGCACTAACCATTTTTCCAGAAGTGCTTTTGGCAGATGACGGAAAAAGTTTTGAGTTTTAATAATAAATCAATTATTTTAGATTCGTTATTTTAGAATCAATTTTCTAAAATCAAAATCTAAAATCTAAAATACATTCAATGGAAGATTTAAGCGATTACCGTAAATCATATGAAAAGAGCGCTCTTTTGGAAACTTCAATTCCAGAAGATCCTATTAATTTGTTTCACCAATGGTTTCATGAAGTGGAAGATTTCGGTGGAATAGAAGAGGTAAATGCGATGACTGTTTCCACAATAGGTTTGGATGGTTTTCCAAAATCAAGAGTGGTGCTACTTAAAAAATACTCTGAAGAAGGTTTTATTTTTTATACCAATTACAACTCAGAAAAAGGAAAAGCAATCACTAATAATCCGAACGTTTGTCTTTCTTTCTTTTGGCATTCATTGGAGCGACAAGTAATTATTAAAGGAATTGCAGAAAAAACTCCAACCAATATTTCCGATGGTTATTTTGAGTCAAGACCTGATGGTAGCAAATTCGGTGCTATTGTTTCTAATCAAAGTGAGGTAATTCCTTCCCGTGCTTTTTTAGAAGATAAATTGAAACAATTAGAACTCGATTGTCAAGGAAAAGAAATCCTTAGACCGGAATTTTGGGGCGGTTTCCTGATAAAACCTGTTGAAGTAGAATTCTGGCAAGGACGTCCAAACCGACTTCATGACCGAATTAGATACCAATTGCAAGACGATTATTCTTGGAAAACAAATCGCCTGTCTCCTTAAATTATTATTCTATACTTTCTACAGCTTCCATTTTGTTATTCAAAAGAAAAAACTGAAGCAACATGGCGATAATTATTGTCAGTAATGCGCCAATAAAATTTAGCCACAGAAAACTTACAATATCCAAGTAGAAGATATAAAATATTAGTAGTTGAGTGATAATGGCTCCCCAGAAAATGGCTTTTGCGCGGATGTATTTTATGTAAAAACCAACCAAGAAAATACCTAAAACGGTACCGTAGAAAATGGATCCAATTATATTTACCAACTGAATTAAATTCTCAAATAAGGTACCTATACAAGCAAAGAGAATCGCTACAATTCCCCAAAAAACAGTAAATACTCTGGTGGCATTTACATAATGTTTGTCGGATTTTTCTTCTTTTAGATTGCGTTTGTAAATATCGATTGCTGTGGTTGAGGCTAATGCGGTTAGCCCTGAAGCGGTCGACGACATCGCTGCCGATAAAATTACCGCTAATAAAAGTCCAATCAATCCCTTTGGTAAGTAGTTCAAAATGAAATTGATAAATACATAATCTTTATCATTCGTTTCTGCTTTTGCATCTGCTTTTGAAATTAATTCCTTTGCTTGATCTCTAAGGTCATTTTCCTTGTAAGATAATGCCGTCAGTTTTTTTCTCAATATTGGGTTGTCATAATTCTGATTTAAATGGTCGATATACAAAAGGTTAAACTCCTTTTTTTCTTCGGATAAATCAGCTAGCTGTTTTTCTAAATCGTGGTATTCTTCTTTGTAAATGGATTTTTCAATTACCACTTTATTGTTTGGATTGAAATTCAATGGAACCGGATTGAATTGGAAAAATACAAAAACCATCACCCCAATCAACAGAATAAAAAACTGCATTGGGACTTTTAGAAACCCATTCATAATTAACCCCATCTGGCTTTCTTTAATAGATTTTCCTGATAAATAGCGCCCTACCTGAGATTGATCGGTGCCAAAGTAAGACAAAGCAAGGAAAAATCCACCGGTAATTCCACTCCAAAAAGTATAACGCGTTTCAGGATCAAAGGAGAAATCAACTATTTCCATTTTATCATTTGCACCAGCAATATGGAGTGCATTACCAAAAGTCATGTCATTGGGTAGTAAATGTAAAATCAAGAAAAAGGTGGCAATCATTCCAAACATAATGACAAACATTTGGTGTTTTTGCGTCACGTTTACCGCCTTGGTACCTCCTGAAAACGTGTAAATAATTACCAATGACCCAATAATTATATTCAGTTGCGTTAAATTCCAACCCAATATTGACGACAGGATAATTGAAGGGGCATATATGGTAATACCTGTTCCTAAACCGCGTTGTACTAAAAATAAAATGGAGGCTAAGGAACGCGTTTTTAAATCAAAACGTTCTTCTAAATATTCATAGGCCGTGAATACTTTTAACTTATGATAAATAGGGATAAAAGTCATGCTTATCACTACCATAGCAATGGGTAATCCAAAATAAAACTGCACAAAACCCATACCGTCATGATACGCTTGGCCTGGTGTAGAAAGAAATGTAATCGCGCTAGCTTGGGTTGCCATTACGGAAAGCCCCACGGTCCACCACGGAGTTTCGTTATTTCCTAAAATGTAATCTTTTACATTTCCAGTGCTGCCTTTTGTTTTCCAAACGCCATAAATAACGATGAAAAGCAGGGTGATTACGAGTATTATCCAATCAATTTGTTGCATGTTCTAGGAAAAAAGTTGCATTATAATAAAGTAAAATAAAATGTAAAGCGCATTAGCAATCAGCACCCAAGTGTAGTTTTTCTTCCACAATTTATTTTCATTTTCGCTCATGATTACTTTATTGAAATTAAGTTTGAAATCAATCGGTAGGCACCTGAAACTCCCTCTGGTAACTCTCTAAAAAAGCTCAATCCGGTATAAATATAGTTTCCTTTACCATATTTCGCAATCAATAAGACGCCATTCTTTGGAGTTTCCCCTTTATCATTTGAGGATAAAATAGGAGTAAAAGAAGGGTCCCATTCATTTGGATAATACAAACCTTGTTCTTGCGTCCAGCCCTCAAAATCCTTACTAGTAATTTTGTTTGGGTAGTTTAAAACAGGGTGCTCAGGAGCTAAAAAGCGTATTTCGGCATTTTCTTCAGTTACCCGATCTCTTGAAATTTTTAATGGAAATGGCGCAATATTTTTGGTCACTAATTCATCGGTGGTATTGTATTGAACCAACATTGTTTTTCCTTCTTTTACAAAATCTAAAATGATTTCTTGCTTGAATTTCAGTTCTTTAACTGTGTTGTATGCTCTAATTCCAGTGATTAAAACATCGTAATTGGCCAGTTTCTCTTTCGTGATTTCACTCGGGTTAATTTCAGTTACTTCATACCCCATTTGCTTTAAGCTTTTGGGAACTTCATCTCCAGCCCCCATCAAATACGCAATTTTTTCATTTCCAGTTTTGATATCCAATTTGATGAATCGTGCTTCCGAAGTCTTTACAATTTGTTGCTTTGAAATGTGTTCGTAATTGATGTTTATTTGTTCTTTGTCAAATGTTTTTCCATTCACAATAGCGATTGCTTTTACCATAATTTCATCTGCATTCTTTGGAGGAAATACTTCGAATTGGACTATTTGTTCTTCCCCTTTTTTGCTCAAGGCAAATGCAATCTCGTTGGGATTTACTTTCCAATTTGTCGGAAGATCCAATTTCAAAGTTCCATTTACAGCATCTTTTCCCGCTTTAATTTTTACACCAATCGCTTTTGATTTACCCGAATTAAATAAGGCCACTTTATCAATAATTGAAGTGGTTATTTCTGGAACTAAATCCAATGGATTGTAAATTTCTCCTTTTGCAGGGTCGTTGTATTTATAAATTACATTTCGCTCAAAAGGGATAATAATTTCGTTAATTTCTATATTAAATACCAACTTAACTTCTCTAATAATATCAGCAATCCCAATGTTTTGTTGCTCATTTACCTTGTACATTCCAACCGTTCCTTTTTCATTTAACCAATACGGATTGGTGTAATTGACAGTTGCTGGTAATTGAATGTCGAGTTTGTTATTAATAGCAATGTTATTTTTCAACGGACTATTTACAGTCGTATTTTTCCCTTCCGGCATGGAAGTTATACTCTTTAAAATCATTGAATTAGCACTT
>Ga0315908_10002209_pt1 | contig 14369 bp, 12 predicted proteins | sample LakEriMetagenome_12_FD_203520 | JGI IMG/M metagenome (GOLD analysis project Ga0315908, IMG submission 203520) | Freshwater fungal communities from buoy surface, Lake Erie, Ohio, United States - Buoy 4 MA124 | ecosystem: Environmental > Aquatic > Freshwater > Lake > Lake biofilm | place: USA... | reverse complement strand
GGTCCTGGCAGCCGTGCGCGAGATGCGGGGCAGGTGAGGTGGGGGCCGATCCCCCGCAGGGGCGCCCCCGCCCCTGCCGCCTGCTCACCCCGCCCGGGCCGCCGGCACACCTGTCAAGCGGCGGCAGCTGGACAGCTGGGCGGCTGCCGAGCAGGCAGGGCCGGCAGGCAGCTGGGCGCTGCTGCAGCAGCAGCTGCAGCGAGGGCAGGCAGGCGTTGGGTGACTGAATGTTCAGGCTGTCACGGTTGGGGTGTTTTTTTGCTGAGCGTGGTGCGCACTGGTCTTGCTACTTCCCTCTTCCTGGCCTCTGGGCGGGCATGTAAAGCTGACATGGACGCTTTGCTGAGCATGCAACAAGCGACACTGCTATTTACAAGGGAACCGCATGGCTACACATGGCCTGAACAACACGGCCAGCACAGGTCCTGAACACATCGATTTCACTGTGGGAAAGCTTGACTGATGCGTGTCAGCACTCCACTCTCCACTTCAAATCGATGTTCAGCTCCCTGCCCCAGTGTGCATGCATCAGCTCTGCCACACTGGCTGCCAGCGCCGCCGACCTGCCGTCATCATGGCCAAACTGCGACCGCGCCGGGCTGACCAAGACATGCACAATGCTGGGACTGGCACACAGCACGGACAGCTGCTCGGCCGTGCACCCGACGCCAAGCTCGACATGCGACAGGCAGCTCCAAGACGCCAGGTGCTGGTAGAAGGGCGTGGGCAGCTGCGGCAGCTTCCGGTTACCCGCCACTGTCGGGCTCCAGGTGAGGTGGAACACCTGCACGCGGCTGGCCTGCATGCGCATGGCTGCGGCAAACTGCACACACGCGCCCAGCTGCACACTATCGTTGTGTGCACCCAGGCACAAGTGCAGCTGGGTCAGCTGCCTGCAGAAAGAGGCGCAGGCCAGCATGCTTGCCTCGCTCAAGTACACGCTTGCGGCAAACGACCGCAGGGCTGGCAGCGCCGCCAGCGCCTGGCACTCGCGCGCGCCCAGGCTCCAGCACCTGAAGCTCATCAAGCTGAAAGTGTGGAGCTGAGGCAGCCCCGCCAGCTTGCTGATCACAGCCGTGGGGCTTGAGTGGAAGCTGCCTAAGCAAACACTCTGCAGCGCAGGGGCGCAGCCAGCCAGGCTGCCCCCTTCTCCGACCCAGTCATCCAGCTGGCGGGCGCCCGGGAAGTCGAGTCTGGTCAGCGCAGGCAGGCGTGCTGCGTGGTCTGTCACGTTGGCTGTGACGCAGCCGGTGCATGTCAGTGACACCAGGGCCGGGCAGGCACCGGCCAGCAGCGCCAGGCCCCCCTCCGCCACGCCATCCACTTTCAGGGACTGCAGGCTGGGCAGCTCTGGCAGGCCGCAGCTGCCGGCCACGCGGATGGGCGCAGCCAGGGCTGTCAGCTGCGTGAGCGGCGCCAGCAGGCTGCGCAGCTCGTGCGCAGAGGGCTGGGGGCCGTCAGACCAAGTCAGCTCACGCAGCGCTGTGAGCCGCAGGCCAGCTGGCACTGGCATGGCGTTGCCCCCGGCAAACGTCAGGGTGAGCGCTGTGAGCTGGGTGAGGGGCGCCAGCACGCCGTCCAGCGGGCTGACCAGGCCACCAAAGCTGACGGCCAGCACCAGGCGCTGCAGCCCTGCAACGCAGCAGCAGTGCCCGGGGGCCCGGGGATGACGGCTGTACAAACACCCAGGATCGCTGTTTGAAAGCGTCCCGCCGACAGCAGGGCGGAGCTGAGCATGCAGCAGCCAGAGCACGGGCACGCCGTCGCCACCAGCTGCTGTGCAGCGCACCCGTCAACGAGCTCAGGGGAGCCAGCGCCCGGGCGTCAGTGTGTTGGTCGAAGAAACCGCTGACGCTGAGTTCCTCCAGGCGCGTACCCAGGTCCGCAATGACGCGGCAGGCAGCAAGCGGCCGCCAGACCGAGTACCCACGCACTTTCAGGCGCTGCAACGCTGGCAGCCCACGCAGAAGCAGCGAAAGGGGCGCAGCCACCGTTTCGCTGTGACCTTCCAAGCTGGCCTGCACAACCAGACAGCGGTAGCTGTCATCTATTCGAGTCGTGGGTGCACACATGCAGGCCACCACATGTCACCACCAAGGCACAGAGAGATCAACCAGCCATGTCATGCTGCAGTGCCTGCTGGCCCACGCACCTCCGCCACCTCCGGCCAGTCCAGGCGCATCAGCTCATCCAGGGACTGCATGTGGGCTGACGCGTTGGAAGAGTTGTCGCACTTCACGTGCAGGGCCTGGGTGTGCAGGCGCACGCCTGCATCCCCGGCACAGTCATGTGAGACCAGGCACTGCACCAACGACGAATCGCACAGCATGCAAATTGCGCGCGGCGCCAACTCACGCTCGGGCAAGCGTTGCAGGCGTGTCGGGTACCCATGCTCTTCATACATGAGCAGGTTGAGCTCGCTTGGCAGCAGCAGGCGCTGCAGTGCGCGGACGTGCTGTTCCGAGGCACCGTCGCCCGGGCTTTGGTCGCCCCACCAGCGCTACCGCCAGCGAGTGCCTGCTGCGGGTGCTCAGGCATGCGATGATCTGTTCCACGACCTCGACCGGCAGTTGGAGCAGGGGCAGCGACATGGTGAAGGCTGGGGAGCGCGACGGGCAGCGTGTGCCAGCGAACGATGCAGCAGCGCGGTTGCAAGGGTCGTCAAAGATTGGTGCCGCCCGGTAAGGCGCGATCAGGGGCGACGCCAGCTGCCCGCGAGGGGAAATGTTTTGGCAGCTGCAACAGCACGCGAGCCCGCCTTTCGCACACGCGCGCAAGCGCGTCGCACAAGCGCACACGCATCATTACAGGGCCGTGCAAGCAGGTACATCCAGAGTGCTGCCTGTGGGCCAGGGGGCCTGCGCTTCAGTGGCGCCACCAACTTGTGCCCCAACTGGGTCCTCGATGCAGCCACCGCACATGCAGCAAAGCCCTGCCACTCGCGATGCTGGCAATCAAGGTCCCTTCAGCGGCGCTCGAGTATGATTTCGAGCTCCCTGGCTGCTCCCTGAGGGGCCCGCATCAAGTGTGCTGCGCACACTGCCAGGTGGTCAATGCCGTCAAAGAGGGGCCCAGTCCACACTTCAACACGCGTGAGCGTGGGGCTGGTGCACAGCGCAGACAGGTGCTGGGTCTTCCAGTCTGCGCGGATGCTCACATGCGACAGGCAGCTCCAACCCGCCAGGTGCTCGAAAAACGCGGTGGGCAGCTCAGGCCATGCCACCCCTGAGCTGGTGCTGTGCCAACACAACGAGAACTCCTGCACGCGGCTGGGCCGCATGGCTGCTGCAAACTCCGCACAGCGGCGCACTTGCGGGGCCGACCGGGTCAGGTGCAGGGTCAGCTTCGTCAGCTGTGTACAAAAGGACACGCAGGCAGGCAAGGCCCTCCTGTCCCCCAGCTGCAAGGCAGTGCCGAAAGACCGCAGGGAGGGCAGCGCCGCCAGCGCCTGCCACTTGCGCGTGCCCATGGCCACAGCAGGCTGGCTCGTTGCAGGCATGAAATACAACTCAGACAGGCCCCTGAGGTTGACAACCGCGACCAGCGGGTCCCATGTGCCCTGGCTGCTGCACACGTAAAAGCTCTGCAGCGCAGGGGCACAGCCAGCCAGGCTGAACGCTGCGGCCCTGGAGCACCCAGACACGTCCAGGTCCCCCCAAAACTTGAGGCTGATCAGCGCAGGCAGGCGTGCTGCAGCGTCCGCGGCATTGACGGTGACGCAGTCGTAGCTGAGCAGAGAAACCAGGGCCGGGCAGGCGGCAGCCAGCAGCGCCAGGCCGCCGGCTTCAAGTGTATCAACGCTCAGGGACTGCAGGCTGGGCAGGTCAGGCACGCGGCAGCTGCCACCTACGACCACCCTCATGTTCAGCTCTGTCAGGTGTGCGAGGGGTGCCAGCACGCTCAGCGCAACCTCCTGCTGGGCGGGTGGGGCCAGGCCCCTCAGTGACAGCTGGCGCAGGGCGGTGAGCTGCGCCAGGCTGGCGGGGAGCGGCAGCGGCTCGGGCGGCGCCAGGCTCCGCTCAAACATGAGCATGAGGCGGGTGAGGCGGGTGAGGGGCGCCAGCAGGGCGTCCAGGGGCTCCTGCAACCCCTGGTCCATCATCAGGTCCAGGTCCTCCAGCCCTGCAGCAGGAGGAGGAGGCGCGCGAAGCGTTCCGAAACAAGGTGGCCAGGCTGGGGCCAGGGCCAGGTGGAAAAGGGTCGTGAACCCGGCGCTTGTGCACACGCGCATGCGCAGCGCAGGTGCCCAGAGGCTGCAGCAGCGCCAATCTCTCAGGGCAGCTGGCAGGCGCGGCAGGCAGGCGACACCAGGCGCATGAGGTGCCCAGAAGCTGCTGCGGCGTGGTCGTCACCGCACGGGGCACGATCGGCGGGCAGAGAGAGGCGGACGCCGATGCCAGCGGCATGCGCAGCTAGCTGGCTTACCCGTCAGTGACGACAGGGGTGCCAACGCCGTGCTGACGTCATAGTCGTCCACGGCGAGCAAGCCGAAGATGTGGACTGCCTTCAGGCGGGTGCCCAGGCTGCCAAGGATGCTGCACGCATCGCCCAGCCCCTGCCCGCCCCCGCTCCCCAGCACGTTCAGGCGCTGCAACGCTGGCAACCCGAGCAGCACCAGTGACAAGGGCACGACCGTGGCCTCGTTGCTGATGGGAATTGTGACCTGCACAGCAGTGTCCGCCGGAGGAGCCGGTGAGGGTGGCAGCAGGCGGGGGTGCGCTCTGCTGGCCCGCGCCAGTGACCATGGCATGCAGCAGGCAGCGAGCGCTCTGCTGGCCCGCGCACCTCCACCACCTCCGGCCAGGGCACACTCATCATCCTGCCCAGCCGCTCCATCATCCAGACCGCGTCCTCCCTGGGCTCCATGTCCTCGTCAGCGTCGTCCTCGTCGCCAGGAAACAGGCGGCAGTACATCTGCAGGTGTTTGGCGTGCAGGCGCACTCCTGCAGGCCCGGCACAGTGGTTTCTGCTGTGGCACCAGGCACATGTTGTGACTGCATCTCTGTTGGCAACACGCAGGGGGCAAGCTCAACGGCGCCTGCTTTGTGAGTGGACTGGTGCATGCATGCCATCGTGGTGGCCATGTGGCCGGCGAATGCAGATTCCGCATGGGCGAGATTGCGCACAGCGGCGCCAACTCACTCTCGGGCAGTTCGCCGGGGCTCAATTCGACATCGTCCATGTCTACAAGGAGCTTGGCTGGCAGCAGCAGGCGCTGCAGCGCGCGGACGTGCTGTTCCGAGGCACCGTCGCCCGGGCGTGGTCGCCCCACCAGCGCTGCCGCCAGCGAGTGCCTGCTGCGGGTGCTCAGGCATGCGATGATCTGTTCCGCGACCTCGACCGGCAACTGGAGCAGGGGAAACGACATGGTGAAGGCTGGCCGGGGGAGCGCGACGGGCAGCGTGTGCCAGCGCACGGTGCAGCAGCGTAGTTAAGATAGTCGTCAAAGATTGGTGCCACCCGTGAAGGCGCGATCAGGGGCGACGCCAGCTGCCCAGGGGGGAGATTCTCAGCTGCCCGGCCGCCCATCTTCTCGTGGGCAGCGGCGGCGCACCAGCAACACGCAAGCCCAACAGGGTGGCGACCGTTGCGCTTATCATCATTACAGGGCAGTAGAGCTATGCGCAGGCTACAGCTCTGCGCTACAAGCGGGCGTCTGGCGAGAAATGGGGTGGCCCTGCCAGCCCCGCACACCCTCGGTGCTCAAGCCTTGAGCCCAGCATTGGCCGGTCAGGGCACGGCACACACAGAGCACACCAGGCAGCTCATGCCAGCAAAGGGGCTGTGGAGCGTAGCCTCATCAACACCACTGGATGTCGAGCTCCTGGCATGCATCAGCTGTGATCGCTGATTACGCACCTCCCGGCCAGAAAACGGCAGCGTGACATGCGTGACCGTGGTGCTGGCACACGGCCCTGCCAGCTGCCCGGGCGGCGTGCACCGACAGATAAGACACACAACTGACAGGCGCGGCCAAGACGCCAGGAGCTCCCAAACTCGTGTGGGCAGCTCAGGTGCCGCAGCCCCTGAGAGTTTGACGCATGTGCAGGGCAGCGGTGGCATGCACAGGCAAAATGTACACTGCGGTGGGTCAGCAAGCTGGTGCATGCGCCTCCATGCAGATTGCAGCCGGTGAAAGCAACCGCAAGCCGGCACAAACCAAGCAGACACAATGCCAGCCCAGGTGCTGGGCAGCTCGGTGTGCGAGCCCCAGGGGTAGCGAGGGCGGCAGGTACGATTACAAGGCGCCACGACGACATGGCATTCAACCTAAAGCCTGCACAAACCAAGCACGCCAGTGCCGAACCAGGTGCTACCTTCACAGCCGCCCCTCAATGCTGATCTCGAGCTCCTTTACCCGGTGGGCACGCATCAGCTGCTGCGCACGGGCGACAAGCCGCGCCGCCTTGTGACGACCCAGGCCATCAGGTGCTGGAAGCTCAACTTTCGTGACTGTGGGGCTGGCACACAGCACGGACAGCTGCTCGGCTGTGCACACAAAGCCGAAGCACGCATGTGACAGGCACGGCCAGGAGGCCAGGTTCTGCCAAAAGGGTTCCAACCGTTCATCAGGGCCTGCCCCCCCAGCCTCATCCAGGTCCCAGGTCAGATCAAACGCCTGCACGCGGCTGCAACGCATGGCTGTTGCCAGATACAGACAGCAGCGCACTTGAGAATACAGCGCACGCAGGCGCAGGCGCAGCCGCGTCAGCCGTGCACAGACTGACACAAATGCGGCCCTGGCTGCCGGCCCCTCCCCCAGGTGAATGCTGCTGCCAACAAAAGACCGCAGGGCTGGCAGCGCCGCCAGCGCCTGCCACTGGCGCGCGCCCATCACCCAAGGTCCCAAGCCACTCTCAGTGCAGAGCTCCAGCTCACGCAGGCCCATCAGCTTGTCGACCAAGACAACAGGATCCAGTGCAAGCTTGCTGGTGGTGACACTGAGGCTCTTCAGGGCAGGTGCGCAGGCAGCCAGGCTGAAACCCGCCGCAGAGCCATGGGAAAGCCCCAGGTCGCTCCGCAAAGTGAGGGTGGTGAGCGCGGGCAGGCACGCTGCAACATCCCTGGCGTTGGCAGCCACTGTGCAGTGGCTAGTGGTCAGGGACAGCAGGGCAGGGCAGGAGGCAGCCAGCAGTGCCAGGCCGCCATCTGCCACCTCGAGGACGTCAATTGACTGCAGGCTGGGCAGCTCTGGCAGGCCGCAGCTGCCATCCACAGCAATCTTCAGGCTCAGTGCTGTCAGCTGCGTGAGCAGTGCCAACACGCTGTGCAGCTCGCGCTGGGGGGGCGGAATGTACCCCGGCCACTTCAGCTCGCGCAGGGCGGTCAGCTGCGCCAGGCTGGCTGGCAGCGGCACTGACAGGCACCCATGTAATTGCAGCTGAAGCGCTGTGAGCCGGGTGAGGGGCGCCAGCAAGTCGTCCAGTGGGCTCGCCAGGCGCTGGCCATGACCCTCCACCACCAACCGCTGCAGCCCTGCAGCAGCAACACTGGAGACTGGCTTGAACGATGTGCACAAACGCCAACCCCATGTGCACAGACACAGAAGCCACTGGGGCCCCATTGAACGAAGGGCAGGGAGCAGGACAGCCGAGCACGCACGCACGCATGGAGGATGCCTGCGCCCCAGTTGCTGCCCCGCTCACCCGTCAGTGCGGTCAGGGGAGCCAGTGCCCTGCTGACGCCAGCCGCAAACACGCTGTGCAAATCGTAGATCTCAAGGCTCTCCAGGCGTGTGCCTAGGTCGCCAATGATGCGGCAGGCACCAGCCAGCCCTGGTCCGCTGCCCCTGCTCACCACCGTCAGGCGCTGCAGAGCTGGCAGCCTGAACATAACCAGCGACAGAGGCGCGGCCAGGGCCGCTGCGCTGACGTCGACGGTGACCTGCACAGCCGGGCAGGCCTGGCTGTCAGTCAGGAAAACAGCGAGGGCACAGGCACGCATGGCGGCGGCTGCATCAGCACTGCATCGCTGCCTGCGGCATGCACTGCAGTGAAGCAGCGTGCCCTGCTGGTCCCCGCGCACCTCCACCACCTCCGGCCAGCTCAGCCACATCACCCCGGCCAGCCGCTCCATCATGAGCGCCGCGTCCTCCTTCGCATGAGGCCCATCCAGGGGGAAGAGCTGGCAGTCGATGTGCAGGTGCCTGGTGTGCAGGCGCACGCCTGCAGGCCCAGCGGAGCGATGGTGCAGGTGTGCGCAGCAGGCGACAGCAGGGGAGGGAGGGAGGGAGCGGAGGTGCGTGCAGATTCCGCATGGGCGAGATCGCACGTGTGCACAGCAGCCCCATCTCACTCTCGGGCAGTTCGCCGGGGCTCAACCCCTCATCATCCATGTCTAGAAGGAGCTTGGCTGGCAGTAGCAGGCGCTGCAGTGCGCGGACGTGCTGTTCCGAGACACCGTCGCCCGGGCGTGGGCGCCCGACCAGCGCCAGCGCCAGAGAGTGCTTGCTGGCATCGCTCAGGCATTTGACGACGTGTTCCACGACTTCGACCGGCAACTGGAGCAGGGACAACGACATGGTGAAGGCTGGGGAGCGCGACGGGCAGCGTGCGCCAGCGCACGATGGAGCAGCGTGGTTGCAAGGGTCGGCAAAGATTGGTGCCGCCCGGTAAGGCGCGATCAGGGGCGACGCCAGCTGCCCAGGGGGTAGTTCGACTGCTGCCCGCCTTCTCTGCAGCGCAGCAGCGCACACGAGCCCAACGGCAGGGAGGCTCACCAGCAACAATGGTGATCATGGCGGAGTTACAAGGTGCATTGCTTGTGCAGTGAAGCGCTGCAGGTGCCAGGTACAACGAAACAAGAGGGTGCCTGGTTGGCCCGTGGGTGGCGCTGCGCGCCTGCTGCCCCCAGCAACACGCTGCCAGCCGGTGCGCAGCGGGCACACAGCATGCGCGTGGTCAAGGCAGGCAAAGCCCACAGCGCCTGGCTGCGTGGGCTGCTCAGTGCGCGACACCGTGTCGTGTGACACGCGTGCCCCGGTGGGCTGAGATGCAGCAATGATTTCAGTACAAGAAGAAGCCAGGTATATGCAAAACGCCCCCCCGAATCCTTGGGCCCGCCCCCCAGCACTCGACTTCCAGTTCCTTGCCCCTGTGCGTCTCCATCAGCTCTTGTGCAAGGGCACCGGCCGTCTCGCGCGGGGTCGGTTCTGCAACGACGTGCACCAGGGTGGGGCTGGCACACAGGATGCCCAGCTGCTCGGCAGTGCACGCATGCCCACCCGGCCCAAGCTGGAGGCGCGCCAGGCAGCGCCAAGACGCCAGGTGCTGGTAAAAGGGGGTGGGCAGCTCGCAGCTTGCGCCCCAAGCAACCTGCCAGTCCAGGCAGCACAGCTGCACGCGGCTGGCCTGCATGGCTGCTGCAAAGTCCACACAGCGGCGCAACTGAGGGGCCGAGCCGCCCAGGGTCAGGCGAAGCTCCGTCAGCTGCGCACAGAAGGACACGCAGGCGGCGAGGGCCACGTCCTCCTCCGCCAGCTCTACGCAGGAGCTAAAGCACCGCAGCGCTGGCAGCGCCGCCAGCGCCTGCCACTCGCGTGTGCCCATGACCAGCGGCGGCAGACTTTCTGCCTGTCGGAGGTGCAGCTGAGACAGGCCCGTGAGCCTGTCGGTCAGGGCTGTGGGGTCCAGCGCAGACCTGCTGTACACATGCAGGCGTGCCAGCGCAGGGGCACAGCCAGCCAGGCTGAGCTGCGCCCCAGGGCCCCAGGAAAGGTCACACTTATCCCGGGCCTTGAGACTGGTCAGCGCAGGCAGGCGGGCTGCAGCGTCCCCCGCGTCGGGCGTGAGCCATGAGGTGACCAGGGACACCAGGGCTGGGCAGGAGGCTGCTAGCAGCACCAGGCCCCCCTGTGCCACCTTGCAGACATTCAAACACTGCAGGCTGGGCAGCTCTGGCAGGCTGCAGCTGGCGTCCAGGACAATCGACGCATTCAGTGCTGTCAGCTGCGTGAGCGGCGCCAGCAGGCTGGCCAGCTCATGTGGGGAGGCCCCCTCCGAGCGGAAGCCCTCCCATTCGAGCTCCCGCAGGGCGATCAGCTGCGCCAGGCTGGCTGGCAGCGGCACTGGCTCATCACGGGAATCAAATAGAAGATGCAGCGCAGTCAGCCGGGTGAGGGGCGCCAGCACGTCGTCCAGGGGGGAGGCCAGGCCGCACATGTGAAATCTCAGCGCCAGGCGCTGCAGCCCTGCAGCAGCAGCGCACAGCAGCCAGAGCCAGGCGATGACTCTGACTCACGCCTGATAGGGTTGATGCAACGCGCTCAGCCAGAAGCTGCCTGTGCACGGGGCAGACGGCAGGAGCGGGCGGCAGTGGGCGCCGTCGCCCCCAGCTGCTGCACAGCGCACCCGTCAGCTGCGCCAGCGGGGCCAGCTCCGCGGGGTTGATCTGACAATCAGACCAGCCCATAAGACCAGCGTCGTACATGCTGTAGATGGTGAGGGCATCCAGGCGGGTGCCCAGGCTGGCAATGGTGCTGCAGGCATCCGCCAGCCCGCTCCCGCCGCACACTGTCAGGCGCTGCAGCGCTGGCAGCCTGAGCAGCACCAGCTCCAAGGGCGCAGCCGGAGCAGCGCCGTTAAACTCCACGGTGGCCTGCACGGCCAGGCATGGGTGTCAGTCAGCTGCAGCACCAGCTGCCTGCGTTGGTTTGACCAAACCGTCGCCTTGCTGGTGCTGGCCCACGCACCTCCGCCACCGCCGGCCAGCTCAGAGCCATCATCTGGTGCAGGCGCTCCACCATGGCTGCCACGTCCTCCCTGGCCCCCGTGTCCTCGGGCTGCCAGTCCTCGGGCTCCGTGTCCTCGTAGTCATCATCGTAGTCGTGCTGGTAATCAAAGTCGTCGTCAAATGTCGGTCCAACGTTGTAGTCGTCGCCGTCCAGTTGGCTCAGCCAGCAGTTGATGCGCAGGTGCTGGGTGTGCAGGCGCACGCCTGCAGGCCCAGCGGCAGCACTGGCTGTTGTGGCAGCAGGCACATCAGGGCAGCAGCAGGTGCATGGCCAGGCACCGGTGGGGAGCAGCGGCAGTGCAGATGTCAGCATGGGCGAGATCGCGCTCGCAGCGCCCAACTCACTCTCAGGCATGGTTTCAGGACCCATGTCCTCATCCTCCATGTACAGGGTGATCTCGGTTGGCAGCCGCAGGCGCTGCAGCAGCGTCTGCAGTGCGCGGACGTGCTGTTCCAGGGCACCGTCGCCCGGGCGTGGCCGCCCCACCATCGCTATCGCCAGGGAGTGCTTGCTGCGCTTGCTCAGGCATGTGAAGATGTGTTGCATGGCATCCACCGGCAAATGGAGCAGGGGCAACGACATGGTGAACGCTGGGGAGCGCGACGGGCAGCGTGCGCCAGCGCACGATGCAGCAGCGTGGTTGCAAGGGTCAGCAAAGATCGGTGCCGCCTGGCAAGGCGCGATCAGGGGCGACGCCAGCTGCCCGCGGGGTAGTGCTCAGCTGCGCCCGATGTTATTTTTCGGCGGCGGCGGCGGCAGCGACGCAGCACCCAAGATGAGCAGGCTCGCCAGCAACAATGGCGGCGTTACAGGGTGCATTGTCTGTGCAGTGAAGCGCTGTAGGTGCCAGGTCACAAGAAGGGTGCCTCTGGCCCGTGGGTGGTGGCGCTGCGCGCCTGCTGCCCCAACAAAACGTCGCCAGGCGATGCGCAGCGGGCATGGTCAAGGCATGGTCAAGGCAGCAGCTACCACGAGTGGTAGGCCCACAGCACCCGGCTGCATGGACTGCTCGCTGCTGCCCTGAGTGCTGTGGCTGGGAGCCGCCTCGCCACCAGAACATGCGAACGTCGAGCTCCTTGTCCCGATGCACATGCATCAGCTGCTGCCCTGCGCATGGGGGCACAACGGATGCAGCTGCGCCCGCCCCCGCCCAGCGCCAGTCCTGCCGCCAGCACATATAGAAGCAGTCCAGGTGCCGTGTCATGCAGGCTGCTTTGCAGCAGGCCGCCACAGGAATGGAGGGGAGGCTGGTCTGGCGACAGCTCAGCACCAGGGGAGCTGCGCGCCTGCAGCGAGCGAAATCGATGTGGGTCGTTGCTGGGGAAAATCATCAGTCGGGGGAAAGCCAGCTGGCTGCTGCTGGTGGAAAATACATTCCTCCCCTGCGAGCCGCCACCACCCCCACCACAAAACAAGGGCTACAGGGCGCGACGCGCGCCCGCGCTGCTGGTGCAGACGGCCCCCCAGCAGCCCCTTGAGGTTTGGAAAAGGGGAGGAGGGCGATCCGACGGCGGGCGCCGCATCACACAGTCGGCCACTCACACACACGACACCGACGCTGCAGACCATCCGACCAGGCAAGTCATCACCATGGCCCCAGGGTGCGAGGGCCAGGCCCTGTGCACATGCTCGTACTGCACCCGCGGCAGGCAGCCGCCAAGGCGTGGCTATGTGCAGGGAGGGAGCGGAGGGGGCATCAGTGTGGCGGGCGCGGCCGTGCGGTGCGGGCGGGCCCACGCCAGCTGGCGGCGGTGGCCATCATGTCTGGGCCTGCAACGGCGTGCGCCTGCGCACGCCGCGCCCCCGCACCCCTCCGCCTTGGTATCGACCAGGGGGGCTGGCCCGCCCGCAAACACACTCAAAGCGAGCGCATGAGCACCCATCATCATGCATCCGCTCCATCAGCTGCCTGCCTGCCCCAAATGTGGCAGTTCTGCGCGGTTGGCGCGGGCCTGCTCTGCCCCTGCCTGCTGTTCATATGCCCTGGCCTGCCCGTGCTCTGCTGCTGCTGCTGACCTGCTGCTGATCCGGTGCCACGCCGGCCGGGCGTGTGCCGCGCGGCTGTGAAGCATGGCTGCGGTGGCTGTGCGCGCCTGCACCTGCGCTCCTCTGCTCGCTGCCCTGGCTGCAAAGTGGCAAGTGGTCCCCCGCGGGGAGAAATTGAAGTGCTGGGCACCTGGCTGGCAATTGGGCGGGGGAAGCCGCCCGCAAGCTGTGCAGCCCCCGGGCCCACCCACATGCGTGCAGCGCGGCCGTTGCTGCTTTCGCCCCTGGAGGGGGGCAGGGTGCTGGTGTGCCTGCGACGCGCACCCCAGACCCCTTTCCGTTCAAAAGTAGTGGCATGGTCGTCAACAGTGGTGGAGTCGAGTGGTTTGGGGGCAATGCGGCAGGCGGCGGCGGGGCGCAGCAGCACAGCTGCGTGTGCGCCTCGCCCCGCCCGCACACCCGCGCCCTGCGTGAGGCAGGTCTGGCAAAACGCAATCCAAGGACTCGAAATCCGCCCACAGCACGCCCATGATGGTACTATGCTGGCAGCTCTGAGGTGCCTGTAGGCGGGTGTAGTGTAGCAGTGTTGCTGGCTGGGCAGTGCTCCCGACCAAAAGAAGAAGGTCCGTTGGCGCCAGCGACTGCCGCTGCCTGTGCGGCTGAGCAGCACCCCCGCCGCCCACCAGCGCCCGGCAAGAGGGTGCCGGCACGCCGGCAGGCAGGCGGGGCGCAGCCCAAGCCGCGGCCAGGGCGGGGACGGCGCCTGCAGCCAGGGCGGGGACGGCGGGCGCCAGCAGGCAAACCGCGCAGCGGCGCTGCTGCCTGCCGCCTGGCGTCTGACAGCAGGGCGGGCGCCGGCAGCTAGGCCGCGTGCGGCGCTGCTGCTGCGTGTGGCTTGGCGTCCGACAGCACGCTCAGGCCGGCATCCTCCAGCTGGCGGATGGTGGCGCGCACCGCCTCCAGTGGCGGGGTGCTCACGCCAGCCAGGGGGTCTGCGGGGCGGGCGGGCGGGCAGGCGGGGGCAGGGCACGGTGGGAGCACGCTCGTTTGCTGGGGGGGGGGGTGCTGGCTGGGAGTTGCGCGTAGCTGCGGCTGGGCAGGCGGGAGGGCAGGCACCAGGCCGGGCGGCGGCTGGGCCGCAGCTGGGCGGCGGCTGGGCGGCGGCTGGGGCGGGCAGGCTTGCCAGGCGTGCCCCAGGGCAGGCGGCTGGGTGTGGTCGTCCGTTGGTGACCCACTGCTCACGCCCCCCAGGGTGCAAGCAGGGCCCAAGCTGCTTGGGTCCTGTTTGCCAGGCAGGGCCCATGCAGGGAGGGTCAAAGCAGGGTCAACGCAGGGTCAAATCATGGTGCTCACATGTGAGCCCCAGGGCCTCCCACTTGTTCTTCCCCAGCAGGTGGTAGGGCAGCAGCTCGATGCCCTGCAGAGTGGGCTGCTGCCTGGCCCAGTCCGCCAGCTGCCGGATGTCGTCTTCGCTGTCGGTGTAGCCTGCAGGCGGCCGTGGCGGGGGGGGGGGGGGGTCAGGGGGGGAGGGGGCGGGGGGCGAGGGAGGCCGCCGGCAGCCACGCCACCCGTGCTGAGGGCTGGGGAGGGGGCAGCAGCAGGCCTGCCTGCTGTGACCCGCTGAGCAGCAAAGCGGGTGCTTGGTGTGCCA
>Ga0315908_10002206_pt1 | contig 14372 bp, 13 predicted proteins | sample LakEriMetagenome_12_FD_203520 | JGI IMG/M metagenome (GOLD analysis project Ga0315908, IMG submission 203520) | Freshwater fungal communities from buoy surface, Lake Erie, Ohio, United States - Buoy 4 MA124 | ecosystem: Environmental > Aquatic > Freshwater > Lake > Lake biofilm | place: USA... | reverse complement strand
TATACATTCCAATAATTAAATATATTATTCTATATATAACAATATACATTCCAATAATTAAATATATTGAAATATATAATATAATAAAATGTCTTATATTAGTAATAATATAAAAGTAAATAAACAAAACAAAATTATAAAAATTCATTTAAATCTAAATTTTTTCTTTTAATTATATCATATATTTGACATTCTATAATTTTGTTATCCTCATTATCTTTTTTACTTAATTCAACTAAGTTTTTTACACAATTCATCAAATCCACTTTTCTTGTAAATTGATCAACAAGCATTTCTTTAACTTTTGTGTCAAATTCTATTGGATTATTATCAAATCCAAATGCTTCTTTGGAATTTTTCCTTGGATAAACAAACTCCGGATAAATTGTAGATATGATAGGAATTTTAGGAAAATCAAAAAATATATTTTCTTCTTTGTCAAATAAATAGTCCTTAAATTTTAAACTTCCTTCAATCATTAAGTCAGAATGAAAAGCTGCACTTACAATCAATTTTCTGCATCCAATTGAGTTCTCTTTGAAAAAAATTCTGCATTTTTCGATAGAATCTGTTGCTCCGCTTAATACAATTAGCCTATTGCTCATAATAGATGATAAATTTATTTCTTCATTTTTATTATTATTAATGAATAAATTAAATAAATTAATATTTTTATTAATGTCACCTACCACATTTAACATTGCTCCTCTTCCATTAGGACAAGACTCCTGCATTAGCCTTCCTCTAATATGTAAAAGTGTTCCTGCCTTATTCAAGGTTATTGAATTTGCGCAAACTAGAGAAATAATTTCTCCTAATGATGGACCAAAAAAATAAGAAAAAGTATTATTTATATTTTTATTTATTGCATAATCAATATTATTTTCTTTTTCATCTCCTTCATAATTAAATTTTTCTTTTAGAAATTTATTGTAATTTAAATAGCTATGTAATAAAATTGCTGGTTGTGCAAATTTTGTTTTGTTTAAAACTTCTCTTTTTAATTTATTGATATATTCATTATCATTCTCTTTTAATAATAATAAATCAGAAAAATTAAAATTTTTATTTTGTGTGTTATTAATAATATTAACTAAATTATTTAATTCTAAATCTTTTTCTTTATCATAATTTATTATATTATAAAAGCTATTATCAAAATTTTCAATTATATCTTCATTTGATTTAAGAAGATCGTTCAGCATTCCTACGAATTGATATCCCTAATAAATAAAATTAATAAAATAAAGTTAATTTTTCTTTACTTGTCCAGGAAACATTACAGAAATAGTTTTACTTTTAATTTGTATTTTCATTAATTTTTTCCTATTCGAAATAAAATTTTTGAAAATAAATTTCATAATGAGAGTTTTATTTCTATTCAATAAAACTAACATTTTTAATCAAATTTAAAATATCAATTTTGATATATTTCTTTAAGATAAATTATTAATTGATGAAAAATGTCAATAGATATTTTTTATTTTAATTAATCTATGCATTTTAATAAAGTAAATTAATTTATTTGTAAAAGAAATTCTAATCCAAATTCTAAATAAAATTAAAAATTCTTTAAATTAAAATTATTTATGCTTGATATTTATTGGATAAAAATGATAAATTCTTTTTGTAACTTATTGAAAAAATGAAGATCTTTATATCAATTGCGAATCAATTTCGTAAAAAAATCCATAATTTTTATTAATTAAAAAATACAAATTTTCTACTAAAGATATTTATTTATTTGAAATAAAAGGAATGATTTTTATTTTATTTTCTTAAAAATTTTTAATTCATTTTTAAATTTGAATAAAAAAAAAATTTGTTTAATTGATTTAAGTAAATTTGAATTAATAAAAATACGAAACTAGAAAGCTATTTAACTATTATTTCTTCTAAAATATTCTATATCATGATTTTTTATTTTGATTAGTTATTTTTTTCTTTATAATTATGGATACAAGATTAATAATTAATATTTAATGTATTTTTTGAAATATAATTACTTATTAAATTAAAGATGAAAATAAAAGAAAAGAAAATATTCTTAATATTTATTTTATTCCTTATATCTGGTATACCCATTAACTCAGAATTTACGATATACCCCGAAGATGCTGAGACAGAAGGAACAAAAAGTTTTTTCAAATTAATTTCTACTAACGAATTATTGTTGAATGCAATTGGACCTGTTGCAGCACAAGATTACAGAAATTATTTATATTATGGGAGTAATAATAATAATGCACATAGGGTAAAAGAATTAAATTAAAAAAATAAATATAATAAGATTATTAATTTATTTTAAATTTCATCTTAGTTATTAACACCTAAATACCTCAATTCTGGTATAGCTGCAACTTTGAGTACTTCTGAATATACTACAGGTACTACTGATAAAAATATCTCCCCTTATAATACAAAAACAAAAAATTTTGGACTTTTGAAAAAAATGAGTAATTATTCAGGTACAAGAGCATCAGATTTTAAAGGATTTATTATTAATTTTGATATTACAGATAAATTATTACAATCAAACAATGTATTGACTGTCTATATGTACACTGCTTCAGATGGAGCTAGTACACAAATACATTCTTGTGTAATTCCAGCAGCACCCGCGGTCAATAATTCTTGTGAATTTTGGGAATCTTATACTCAAGCTGAAACTGGTGCTGTATTTACTGATAAAGGATTTGACAAAAATACTATTCAATTTAGAAAAAATTCAGTAGATCCAGCTAAATTTGATATCAAGATAAACGCGGGAAGCTGGGTATTTTTTGATTTAAAACTTATTCTATTTAATTTTAATTTGAATAAATTTTTAATTTTTTTAAAATTAAATTATATATTTTTTAAAATTAAATTACATTTTTTTAAAAATTTTTTCAAAGGAACAATCTAGAACTACCGATCCAAATACAATTAAATTAAGATTAAGTACAACAGATGTAGCAGTTTTTTTAGGTCCTATGATATATACAATAACTATTGATGCTGGTCAGGCAAATAAAAAAATAGCAGCTCCAGTCGCATGTAATTCAAATCAAAATATGTGTGTTTATGGAACTTACTGTTCATCAAATGCAGATACCTGTACTGGGATTTGTCATCCAAGTTGCTTTAAATGTAATGGTCCTCTTGATACAAATTGTTTAACTTGTTCTCCTTTATCCAAAGAAGGTTATAATCCACCAGATGCTCAAAATAAATGCAAACCATGTAAATAAATTTTTTTATAATTAAAATTTTAGTGGACGGATTACCTATTAATTATTTAACTGCCCCTGTTTCATTAGATATTCCAGAAACAAATACCTACACAAATGCAGCAACTCTTTCTTTTTGGGCTTTTGTAGAAGATAGCACAATGTTTTCAGATCAAACATTTAGTGTTAATTTTGAAAGAAGAATAAAAATTTGGGTAGGATCAAAAACTGCTAATCAAGTAGGAGTATGGTGTATTCCTCTAACAAATTATTATCAATATATAACTGATAGTGGTTCTAAAATATCTTTAGATAATATTAGTACTAAAACCCAATTAGAAGCACAAAAAGCAGATACTAAAAAAAATGTATTATTTGCAGAATTAGGATCAAATAAAGACAGCTTATGGTTCAATGTTAGATGTTCCTATTCACTAAATGCTAAAAAAAATTACCTTGGTTTACATCAAAAAGATGCCTCAGGTATAGTTTATGATGATCAAACAATGAAAATGCACTCATATATTGAAGGTGAAGAGATTGATTTTCCATTCAGAGACTTTAAAGAAGCAAGCTCTATCAAAATTGATAATGGAGGAAATACTTCAAAAGCAATATATCTGAAATCTATTTCTGCATTTATAGATATGATAAACAAACCTGCATTATATGAATATTTTTAGTAAATTATTTGCTTTATAAATATATAAAAAAACTAATGCTAATATTTTATTTTTTAGCCTTACTAAAAGTAATACACAAAGAGTTTTTTCATCACTAATTTTTTTTGCAGATTTATCAGATATTACTCCAGGCTCTAATACAATAAGCTTTGATGCTAAAGTTTTTAATCCAAGTACTCTTACAGACGGTTCAAGAACATATAGTATCACTCTTACAGGAACAAATTTTAGAGTACCAAATCAATATTATGCTTTAAATTTATTATCTCCAAATAAATATTATAGTAATGCATCATTAGATCCTTCTTTACTAACTGATTTGACATGTGGAACAGATACATTATGCTATAAAATTAATAAACCTTATTCATGTCCAAGTTCAAAATATTTGAGATCTGACGAACAATGTTATACATCATGTGATAGTCCTAATGACCCGAATTTTATCCCAAATTTAAACACATCAACTTATAATGGATATTGTAATTCAGTATGTAATACATCAAATGAATGTATGGCTCAAAAGTCTTTAACCGATTATTCTCAATTTGTTTGTAAAACAACTTTTACAAAAAGTTTTTATTTCTGTTACGCTGCTGCAGATGATAACAAAGGAGCTCTTCACTATGGAAGTATGTTTAGTCCTCCCAGAATTAATATCCCTATTAATCCATCATTAAGTAATTATCATTTAGAAATATGGTACCTCCCGGATCCTAGATTTCTTTCCTATTCCATTGCTACGGGATGGTATTTCTTTGAAACTAATAGTTTTAATTGTAAAAAAACTTCTCAATCTGTTACTACAATTAATGATTATGCATGCTATTATGGAAACACTAAAATTGGTACAGATGTTACAATGAAATATTTAAATTGGCAAAGATTAGCATTTTCAGTTTCTGGAACAGGAACAAATTACAATTTCTCTTTTCATTTTAATAAATATAATGCTGCTACTGCTTCACAAAATATAAGTTCAAATCTTATTTTAAGTTCCATAAATTTTTGCACAACCTCTTGCAGTAATCAACAATGGGCTTCCGGTTTTTATAAGTGGCTAAAGATATATGATGCAACATTTTTACCATTATCAGTCTTTAAGGCAAAAGATATAATGTAAAAAATTTATTTATTAACTTAATAATATTTAAATTATTTAGTTTTGATTATTCAAATTTATACAATTATCCTCTTTTCGATTCAGTTAAATATTTTTACCCTATGACATTAAAATATTTAGCTGGATCATTGAAAGAGTACTCATCTTCTCCTAAAGATATTAGTGTTGCTTCGCAAACTGGAAGTAATTTCAGAACAATGAATTTTTCAAAATCATTTTTTACAGAAACTAATGACCAATTTTCAGATACAATTACAATTTCTGCCCTTGGAAATTTATCATATACAAAGGCAAATTGTGCAGATACTAATTGTACATCTTGCAGTGATATAGAATGTTACACTTGCAAAGGTGGTTATTATTTAGAAAATGGAGGATGTTTAAATACAACTGGAAGTCAAATCTATTTCCTTAGCCCTGGTTTTAATGATAGTGATAATACCCCTGCTGTTGTTCCATTACCTTCATTTACATTCACAACTAATTATACAATTAGTTTCTTTATCAAATATTTTTCAAAAAGAACTTCATCAAATACAGTCGATATTATAAGAATTGGAGATTCCTTGAAAATTAGATTAAATTACAATACTTCAAATGGAACTGTTGCATTAGAACTTTATTCAGACAAAGATGCAACATTTTGTCTTATTGCAAATGCAGGAAATTTCCTTCCTAGATTCGGTCAATGGACTCATATTTCATTAGCCTATTATTATGATTTTGCAAAATTAAACTATTATCCTGCTAATCTAAATTTCCAAGTCAATTTTAATCCAATAGCTACAATTTTTTCATGCTATAATATGGCTATGAGTAGTAATACAAATCTAAATATTTCATTCCCTTCAGAGCCAATAGCTCTTTATGCAAGCGTTTTAATTTGGAATAAATATATTACCGGAGTTTGGGGTATTCAAACCTGGAAAAATAATCAAAAAACTCCCTCTAATTCATATTTAGTTAGTTCATGTTTAAATAGTACAGGTCTAACAATAAAATGCTATAGGGACTATACAGCAATGTTAAAAACTGATGATTATTGTGACAGTGCTTCGTTTTATCCAGGATCTAGTTGCCTTGCAGCTCAAGCTAAATGTCCATTCGGATTTTTTGTTAACGACGCAACTACGGATTATTGTTCTTGTGAAAATAAAGAAACTAATACTTGGATTGTGAATAAAACAGATACAAGACATTATTGCATAAGTAAATTAAAAAATATTTATAATTATAATTAAATTTTTTTAGAGCATGACTATATTGATTTATTGAGACATATGCCCATCACTGTAAATTCTATTACTTCTGCAGTAACTGAATATACATTTGAATTTTGGATTTATATGGATACATACAAACCTTCAAATCTTCATAATTTAATTATTGAATGGGATAAACATTTGAAAATAAAAATAGGATATGAAGGAGCTTCCTATACCTCTACTTGCTACCCACTTTTTAAAAGTGATGATTCTAATTATGAATCTCAAAATAATGATAAAATAAATTTCAACCCTACTCAAACTAAATGGGGTTATATAAGATGTTCTGTAGATATTACTAAAAAGTTATATTTCCACTTCGACGAACCTTTAGTAACAATCGAAAGACAATTATTAGGTACTCCTTCAAACATCGCTAGTGGTAATACAACCTTGAAATTTAAAGGGTTGACGGATGATAATATATTAGCAAATTCAGGAGTTTTATTTATTCGTCAACTCCGTCTTTGGAAATGCTATTTATGTCAAGATGCAGATACATATAGATTAGATATTACAACTGTTACAGGATTAAGATACACTAATCTTCTTCATTTATTTGAAGCCCCTTTTGATAATACTGCTTCTATAAATGATGTTAAGCCTGTTTCAGCAGTTAAAACTAATCTTTCTTCAAATGCCAATTGGTTAGGATACAATGTATTAGATATAACAACATATAAAAGATTAGATAAAGTATCAACTAATAATGGGAATCAATGGCTATGTAATGAATTTCGAGATGTATGTTCAGGGTTAATTAAATTAAATCAAATAGAAAATATTACTTGGAATGAAATTGATCCCCCAATGTATGGTAGATATGCTATCGATTTATGGTTTATGAATACAAACACCAATAATTTAGAATCGGGAATACATTTTATATGGAGAAATATTGCCTCAATATCATTCACAAAAGATAATACAGTATCTTCTACACTAAATTCTTATTGCTGGCCTCAAGATCATAGACTCACTTTACAAGAAATCACTGGAAATGTTAATATTAATGCACTTACTACCTCAAGTTTAGTTAATAATTATGATATTATTAAAACTCCTACTTCTAATAATACATGGGTGTATGTTAGATGTTCAGTTAATTGGACAAACAGGTTCTTCTACATGACTGAAAATAATCAAAAACCATTAGTGAGTGAGAGAGTATACGGAGATATCAGAAATGAAGTTCCTTTTAGATATATGTTTCAAAATAATGAAAAATCAACATTTTATATTTGGAACGGAAAAAATAATCCAAATACAGATATAAATTGCAGATCAATTAATTTATATACTGAATATATTCCCCCTAATTTTGATGTTAAAAATAAGTAAAAAATAAATATTAAAACATTTTTTTAAATTAATTTTTTCAAAAAATTATAGTGATATCTCAAAAGTCGATAAATCAATGATGCCTCATTTAGCTGCGACCTTCAACTTTGGTGCCTATTTAAAAAATATTAACAAAATGGGACATTATATTGGAACAGATTTGAAATATACAAGTTTTACTAGATTTAATAATATTGTATTAACTTATTATCCTATTACAGATAAGCCAGTTACAGTACAATGTAATGTTACTTTGAATTTAAAATATGATTCAGGTACAAGTTTATGTGCTGTTTTGAGTAGCTGTAATCTTGCAAGCTTAAATGCTAGATATTGTAAAGATGAGAATAAAGCGATTGTTTGTGCAGATAATTATCATTGGGGTAAAAATTTAAATATATAATTATTAAAATAAAAATTTATTTTTCAGATTCTTTATCATCACATACTTCTGGAAAATGTACAAATATTTGTACAAATGATGACACTCTAAAAAAATATTATGTTAGAGCTCCTGGATCCTCAACTGTATCAAGTCTATGTAATATTCTTTGCGATTCAAATTCTGAAAAATGCAAAAATTTAACTAATTCAGAGCTTCTTGATTTAATGACAAATTACACTTGTAAAGCCGATTATGATAGAGTAGGATATAATTGTGTTTTAAAGACTCAAACATCAAAATGTAATTAAAAGAAAATTAACTTAAATTTGATATTAATTGAAATTTTTAATTTTAGCATTTATATATTTTAATGGTTGCCTTAATTTCCCTAATATGGAAATGTCATTCCCATCTGGTTTTGGAAGTATTTTTGGAAGAGGATATACTCTTGAATTTTGGATTAAAATCGATCGTGAAAATGAAACCTGTAAAATCAATTCTCCAAATAGAAAATTTTATTTCATTGGAGATCCACATTTAATTTATTATGAAGCAGATAGTACTACTACTGTAACCTCAGATAATTCTAATCTTACATATAGTTTATTCTATGAGTTAGTAACTTGGAAATCAAATAATCCTATTACTAAAGTGAAAATAACAGGATTTACTCAATTTAATTGGAATCATGTTTCCATTCACGCTGATTTAGTTAATAGAAATTTATTTGTGGTTGTCAACTACAATACTTTCAACCCAATTGCTAAATACACAAATATTCCATCAAATATCGATTTAGGTTTAAAAAGAATTTTATTCTGTTCTAATAATTGCACCCCTTCAAATTCAGAGATTAATAATATTAATTGGGGGGCAGCTTGGTACAAATCAATATTTGTTGCTGATGGAATAAATTATAATCCATGGACATCAATAGATGCTTATAGCAAAATGTAATTAAAAATTTTTTTTTAAAATATTTATTTTATCAGTTACACTAATAAATTAAAATTCGAACATTTTGAATATCCATTTTCAGTAGGACAATCTTTATATAATTCAATTGCCAACCTTGATGGAGATAAAAGACCATTTAATCTTTATAATTTCTACAGCACTGGATCAATATTTAATACAGAGAAAACATACAATTTTAACTATGGTTCAACATTTGATTATTCCGATGCAAATCCAAGCCAATTTATAAGCCTTCAAACTTATAATACTAGTAGTTTTTCAGCATCTGGTTGTCCAGCAAATTGTAAGAAATGTGCTGATGTTAGAAAAGATAGTTGTATTGAATGCGAAGAAAATTCAAAATTATTTGGAGGAAATTGTATTAGGAAAAACGGAAAATTCCTTCAAATGCCATTAAGCAAATATACAGATAAATTTTTGGAACTTAATGTTGATGATATGGTCAAAAATTATTATTTCGAAAAAAAAGAACTCTATACAGTAACAATATGGATAAAATACCATGGACAACTTTTATCAAATTCTGATAATTGTGTCATTCTTTTTAGATTTTTAAAAAACGGAGAAAGATATATTTGTTACAATTCAACTACTTTAAGTTTATACTTCTATGAATACGGAAAAATTATGTATGAAGATACCAAATTTGTATATAACATTGGGCAATGGACTTTGATTTCTTTAGCCTCATTTATGAATAATATAAAAACCATTCAAGGATTAGACTCATATTTCAAATATAGATATAACTTCTTTGTTAATGATCGACAAATAGTACAAAAACCAGATGTAGTAATTAATGCTCCAGGATGGAAATTTGATACAATTCAAATTGGTTATGGATTTTCTGCTATCATCACTGATTTAAGAATTTACAAAAACTTCATAACTAATCCTTGGGGATACATTAATGGACCTAAAAATTCTATTGGAATTGAATTTAAAATTCCAATAAATGGTAAAAGTAATCCAAAATGCATTACCGATCAAGAATTAGTTGTTGAATCGTATAAATCAATTCGTGTTGAAAACCAAGAAGTTATTACCACTTTAGGAGTTAATTGTATTGAAGATTTCTCTCCTTATGCAAGTGGAGGTAGCTGTCCAGATAAAAAATTCTGGGACACCAATAGATTCAATGAATCTTTATCTCCATGCTCAGATTGCGAAAATAGTTGTTATTTCAATTGCGCAAATACTGAAGCAAATGGAAATGGGTGTACATGTGATTGGGAATCTGCAGACCAAGCTTTAAGAATTGATCAAACTACAAAAAAAACAAAATGTGAAGTTTTACCTTATACTGAATTTTCTAAATTAGAGGAATTTAGTGCTAGTGGATTAAAGGTAGGAAGTGATGGAGAATATTCTGTTGAATTTTGGTATTACTTGTATACCTATACAAATACAACTATTCCTTTTGAATCGGAGGAAATTATATGGGATAATCATAATAAGATTACTTTATTTTCTGAGAAAGGAATTATTAATGTTGGTTGTACTCCTGTTTATAGACATTCATCCGCAAATGATTATAATTTCATGAAATCTGATTCCATTCTAAATGGATTGTTTACATGGGTTTATATTACTTGTTCTGTAAATAGAAACAGAAATGTCTTTTATGGATTAAGAGGTACTGAATTTGATATTGAAACTCCAAAAAATTTGTATCCTGATTTAAAAACCCTTAGTTCGAGTTCATTAATTTTTAGACCTGGATCAAAAACACCTGCAAACTATGGAATGCTGTTTATTAAAGATATCAAATTGTGGTCAATTTACAATATTAAGAGATTTGAAACAAAATGCTAGTAAAAATATATTTTTTTTTATTTTTCTTATTTTATTTTAGTCGTCCTGCAGGAATTCTTTTCCATGAACAGCTTCTTCATTATTTTAGAAATGATATATATACTAATTCAATAAAGGATGAAATTACTCAGAAAACAGCCGGAGGAACAAAAAGACCAGATTTCATTGGATACAATGTTCTTGATTTAAAGACTAAAGAACAAATGACACAAGAACCTTTCGGTATTTGTTCAGTTTTAAATGTTTATCCTTCAACGGGAATTATTAATGTTACTAAATTCACAGTTCAAAGTAGAGAAAATATAAGACTTGCAGGAACTACTTATAGATTCTTTTATTATATTAAGGGTGTAAGTAATCTTCCTGTTCCCATTGTAACTCAAAATGGAAATCCTGATATTAATGTAATTTTTGAATATCCCAATATTCCTAATTCTGTGCTTAATGTAGATATTGAAGTATATGTTGAATTAATTTCTGATAAAGCCAAAAGCTATACCATTTTCAAACAACTAAAATTATTTAGAGAATCAAGCCCGCAAGCTCAATTGAATTATAAGGAAATCTTACAAACACTTAGTATAGTAAACAATATGAATGACGATAATATTTTAGATGCCCAAAAAGCTATTAATAGATTGGAAACTGATTTACCTAATACTTTTAACTCTAATTTCACTAAACCAATAACAGTTAAAGAGGGAAGCAAAATCAAACTTAATAAGGCAACTTGTACAGATGCTGAATTCTGTAATGGAAGGGGATATTGTTATAATGTAGAAGTTCTCTCTTATTGTACTTGTTTCAAGGATTATACTGGAAGATTCTGTCAATTAAGTAAAATTAATGCAAACACACTTAAAGAGTATCAATCAAAATTAAATACAATAACAACCTACAATTTAATAACTAATAAAAACTATAATATTCCAAATGCTATTACTAATAAAGAAATAGAGGCAATAAACTTAGGATTTACTACAGAAAACAAAGTTTTCGAGAAACTATCTGATATGAATTCGTATATAAATATAATTGATTGCCTTGTAAGAAATTCACCTCAAGGAAATATTGCAAAGGTAATTACTATAAATGCTAAAGTAGTTTTGGATATACCAGGAAAAATGATAGGATATGTACAATCAACTATCTATCAAACCCAATATATGAATCTTAAAAATCAAATTAAAAGCACTAAAAAATATACAGATACTACAGGAAAATATACTATTAGATTTTTACCAAAAATTGGTTCAAATATTCAAACAAATAATAGTATAGGAAACTCTACAATAAATAATTCGACATCAGCAGGAAGAAAAATTACCAGAAAGGATTTTAGACGTAATTTACAAGAAAATGAAGATGATGATTTTGTTATAACTATTAATGATCCAAGTATTCTTTCACTAACTGATGAACAAAATTCTGAATTTAAAGAATCTTATACAAAAATTTATTCTCAAATTGATTCTTTAACGAAGATATTTATTAACGGATCCATAGGAAAACCTATCAAAATAAATCAAGCAAACGAAATGTATAATTATACATTAGATTATTTCTATACATCTGAAATAGAAAAACTTGACTTTAAAAACTACTTCTCTGATAGAGTTGAAAAAGGACAAACTTATTTTGACGCAAAATCATGCTTATTGGAAAATTCAAATTTATTTGCAACGAATGATTTAAACTATTTCTATATGGCATATTTCTTTGATGAAACTCCTTTCTTTAATTTAAATGGAGATTTATTAAATAGAGCTGTTTCACTAAATTCATATATGACTTTATACGATGCAAATGCAAATGAAATAAAACTAAGTTGCACAAATCCTATAAAACATTATATTGCAATATATCCACAAAATCAAGATTTTATTGATAAATTTAATCTCTATCCTCAAAAATATCAATCTCTAGATCCAATTTACCAACTCAGAGAATACATGCCTTACTATATTTTCTCTAATGGAACTATTGATCATAAAAATTCTCTTGATGTTCAAAAGGATTTATATTACAAACAATATGTAGTAAATGTAACTGATTATAGAGATCCAAAATCAAGTGATTCAGAAAACTTTAAATATATTATTGATATTAAATATATTTATGCAGAAATTAAAAGAACGGGAAAATTTGCCTCGTTTGTTTATTTCAATCCCTTAACTGGACCTATGGGAAATAATTATTATATGAAATATAATCAAATTTTTAAATGCAGAGAAAACTTCACAGAAAATCCTTGTTTTATATGGATAATTATTTTCTTTGCTTTTAATATGTTAATTCTATTATTGATAATTTTATTAAGAAATCTAATTAGAAAATATTATTCAGCAAATGAATCGTCTTTGGATGAAGAAAAATTAATGGATAAAGATAATTCTATATTTGGATCAAACAGATATTCTTATTGGGGAAATACTGGAATTGTTTCTAATCCTATTAATGATTCAAAAATTGGCGAGAATAATATGGTCCTTGAAAGTAATAAAAATGAAGCCGGAGATATTCCTAAAAGAGATGGAGAAGTTAATCCTCTTAATGACAATGATAATGAAAATATTGCTGTTAGAAGTGAATCAGATGCAAAAATGCAAAAAGTAGATATTGGAAATCCTAATAACGAAGAGTATAAAGGAATTTTTTACTCATTCGTTTATTTCGTAATATTTAGAAATATTTATTCTTCCTTTATTTTATTATCATCTCCTTTCAGTCCTAAATATAAGACATTCTCTAAAATAACATTTTTGATTTATTCTTTAATGCTTTTTACCTGTATTTTCTTCATTTTCGCACCTTTTGATTTATTTGGAAAAGTAAAAAATTTAATTTCATTAATTCTTTATTTAAAATTTTTTATTTAATTAAATTTAAATTTTAGACTTCTGTTGAATTCGATAGATCCAATATTTTCCTACATATTTTATACAGTACTTTAATCTCAAATTTCCTTTTGACTCTTGTTAGTTTAATTTGCAAACCGGGAAATAAAATGATTAGCAATTCAAAATTCAGCAATTTCAGCAAAGAGGATTGGTAAAGATTTTATTTATTTTTTTAATAAAATTTAAAATATTTTAGTAAGAAAATTGATATTTCAAATATCCTTAAAACTCTATTCCTAAATGTCCTTAATTTGGGAGTTTTAGGAGCTTGTTTCTATGTTTCTTTTGGATATTGTGCAGTATGGAAACAACATGCTTCAGCTGTTTTAGTTTTATGGGCAATAACATTTGCTTTTGATTTCTTACTTATGGAAGTTGGTTTGGAATTATTAATTATGTTGTTATGTATTTGGAGAAAATTCAAACCTATGAGAATGATTTTAAATTTATTCGTTACAATTAAATCATTAAGAAACTATCACTAGAATTTTTGTTTATATGAATGATAGATAATAGATTTAAATTTCTTATATTTTTATTCATTTAAGATATGAAATATCAAATAAAGATTTATAAATTTTAATATTAAAAGACTTAAAGATTAATTTAAAATCATATTTAAAATATAAATTAATCATATCTATTTTGTAATTAGAATATGTATTGTTAA
>Ga0315908_10002205_pt1 | contig 14372 bp, 12 predicted proteins | sample LakEriMetagenome_12_FD_203520 | JGI IMG/M metagenome (GOLD analysis project Ga0315908, IMG submission 203520) | Freshwater fungal communities from buoy surface, Lake Erie, Ohio, United States - Buoy 4 MA124 | ecosystem: Environmental > Aquatic > Freshwater > Lake > Lake biofilm | place: USA... | reverse complement strand
CAAAAAAGGTTTGTTACTTTTGCATAATTTATTTTTTGAATGTTTTGATTTATTAAAATAAATTGTAAAATCTTGCCGTTAAGATAAAAACCATGAATACATTGAATATAATGAATCGTTCATTTCTTTTAATTTTAGCCTGTGCTTCAGGCGTAATGTTGACACCTTCTTGCAGTAAATCTTCAAAAACAGTGTCAGAAACTACTGGTTGGTCATATAATGATCCAAAATGGGGTGGTTACGAAAAAGTTGATTACAAAGGTCAAGACACGGGTCCTAACCTTGTATTGGTTGAAGGAGGTACTTTTACCATGGGTCTTAGCCAGGAAGATGTAATGTACGAATGGAATGCCGTTCCAAGGAGAGTTACCGTGACTTCTTTTTATATGGATGAAACGGAAGTTTCTAACAGAGAATATCGCTTTTATACTGAATGGTTAGGAAGAACCTTTGGAGGAACTTATCCTGAAGTGTTAGAGGACGCTCTACCAGATACCTTGGTTTGGTTAGATGAATTGTCTTACAATGAGCCCATGGCCGAACAGTATTTCCGCTATCCTTCTTATGATGACTATCCTGTTGTTGGCGTTTCTCACGTTCAAGCTACCGAATTCTGTAAATGGAGAACAGACCGTGTTAACGAAACCAGACTTATTCGTCAGGGAGTTCTGAATCCTAATTTAGAACAAAAAGATCAGGATAATTTTAATACAGGATCTTATCTCGTTGGTCAATATGAAGGTAACGTGCGCAAAAATGTAAAAGATTTAGCAACGGGTGAATCAAGACCAGTTAAAATTGAAGATGGTATTTTGTTGCCTGGTTACAGACTTCCTACCGAAGCTGAATGGGAATATGCTGCTTATGCTTTAAAAGGTAATCTTATTCCAGGGGATGAAAATATTTCTGCAGGTAGAACCTATTCCTGGAGTGGTAATACGGTGAGGTACCAAAAAAGAGATAAATATCAGGGCGCTATTTTGGCCAACTTTAAAAAAGGTTCTGGTGATTATATGGGTATTGCAGGTAAACTAAATGATAATGCTGCAGGTCCTGGTCCTGTTAGAGCATATTTGCCTAATGATTTTGGACTTTATAATATGTCGGGTAATGTAGGTGAATGGGTTATGGATGTTTATCGACCTACCACGAGCAGTGCATTGAGAGATGAAGAAAACCATGATTTAAATCCTTTCAGAGGTAGTAAATTCACTAAAATGGTGAAGGATGAAGATGGGCGTCCTGTTGAGAAGGATAGCATGGGCAGATTGCGTTATGAATTTTATACTAAGGAAGAACTGGCCAACAGAACCAATGTCAGAACAAATGATGCAACAAATTACAGGGATGGAGATGAGTTTTCTGAGGTTATTTATGAAACAGATGTTCATACTTTAATCAGTAATAAATCAAGAGTATATAAAGGTGGTTCATGGGCAGACAGAGCTTATTGGCTTTCTCCGGGTACAAGACGTTTTATGGACGAAGACCAAACAAGTCGTGCTATCGGTTTTAGATGTGCTATGAACAGATTAGGAGGTGCAACTGGTAATAATGCTCCTGACGGTAATACTTTTCAAGTGAAAAGTAAAAGACCAGTAAGAAAATAATTTTATTTTAAAAGATAAAAAGAAGGGATGTAGTTTACTATGTCCCTTCTTTATTTGACGATTATGGATCTACAATCACTTTATAAGTTGTTCCAGTCAGGTTGCGGAATAGCCACAGATTCAAGAAATGTAAAAAAAGGGGATATCTTTTTTGCCCTAAAAGGAGACAATTTTGACGGCAATCAATTTGCCTCACAGTCACTAAAAAACGGCGCTGTTTTAGCTGTTGTAGATAACCAGGGTTTGCCTGATAATCCAGCTTTTTTTAAAGTTGCGGACGTTTTAGAAACTTTGCAACAACTTGCAAACTTACATCGAAAGCAATTTTCTATTCCCATTATTGCAATAACTGGTAGTAACGGTAAAACAACAACCAAAGAACTTATTGCCGCCGTTTTAAATGCGCATTATCCGACCCATTTTACCAAAGGAAATTTAAACAATCATATTGGGGTTCCGCTCACTTTATTGGATATGCCTTTAAATACTGAAATTGCAGTCATAGAAATGGGGGCTAATCATCAAGGGGAAATAAATAACCTATGCCAAATTGCTGAACCTACACATGGTTTGATTACTAATATCGGCAAGGCTCACCTGGAAGGCTTTGGTGGGGTGGAAGGGGTCAAAATGGGTAAATCTGAACTTTACAGATACTTGAAGGATGCTTGTATTTTTCTTAATCAAATGGATGAGACTTTAGTTTCTTTGTCATTGAATAATAAAAAGAAGATAATCTATACTCTTTCAGATCAACCAGATCCCAATAATGCGCTATATGAAATTGAAAATTTACCTACACAAGAATTTATAAAGGTAGCTTTCCTATCAGAAAATGGTGAATATTTATCAGCACAAACTCATTTAACAGGTTATTATAATTTGGGGAATATTATGTCATCTATTGCCGTTGGAAAATATTTTAAAGTACCTGGTTTTAAAATTAAAACCGCGCTGGAGAGTTATGTGCCATCGCAGAATCGTTCTCAATATGTAGCTTATAAAGGAGGTAAAATTATTTTAGATGCTTATAATGCTAATCCTTCCAGCATGGAAGCAGCATTGAATAATTTATTTTCTATTCCTCAATTAAATAAAATAGCTGTTTTAGGTGATATGTTCGAATTGGGAGATGAAGCTTCTGTCGAACACAAAAGAATAGCAGATCTTGCTGACAATCCTGCTTTAAGCCAGGTTATTTTAATCGGGAAAAATTTTGAACAAGTCGCTTTGGAAAAAAAATGGGTACATTTTAATACAGCCTTAGAGGCAAAGAAATATTTTAATTCGTTATCTTTTTCTAATGCTTTACTCCTTATAAAGGGTTCAAGGGGAATGAAATTAGAAACATTATTAGAAATTTAATTATATTGGGTAACAATTTATTTATTTATGCTTGAAAATTGGTTAAAACCCTTACCGCTTGTTAATCTTTGGTCAAATCATTCTTATCCCTGGCAATTAGGATCAAAGACTACTTTTCATGCTGCTGGATTTGAATTACCCTCCTGGCATAGTTTTCCCGTTGCTTTAATTACTTGTGATGGAGCCGGAATGACCGAGATGAGAAATACACTGTATTCTTTTAAAAGCTTTCATGATGATTTTGATTTTTTAGATTTAGGTGTTTTGAGAAAATCTAATGATTCATTTGCTATTCCACTTTTCGAAGAAATTTTTAATGCTGGCGTCTTTCCTATTCTCGTTACTAATGATAGTTCTTTAAATAAGTCATTTATGCAAGCTTTGCATAATGTGTATTCATCTTTGCATTTGACAACTATTGATGATCGTCTCAGATGTTTTCCATTTCAATCTGCTTCAGAGTTTCCTTATTTGGATTCATTTTTATCAAGTGAAGGCGAGACTACTGAGGGAGGTCATATTATTGGTGTCCAATCACACTTAGTACCCTCAGGTGGCTTTACCTACTGCGATGAAAAAGGAGTTTCATTACACAGATTAGGTCAGGCAAAACAAAATCTAAAAGATTTAGAGCCTTCAATACGTCATGCTGATATTTGTATTCTTGAAATGTCCGCTCTAAAATACACCGATTTTCCTTGTCAAATACCTAAAAGTCCTAGTGGTTTTTTTCTTGAAGAAATTTGTCAGCTTTCCCGATATGCAGGATTAAGTGATACTTTAAAGGGATTTAGTATTTCAGGTTTTGATTTTAAGCAATCAAATAATCAAATAGATGATCAGGCCCTGGCACAGATTATCTGGTATTTTTTAGATGGGTTTAATAATAAGAAAGGTGATTTCCCTGTTAACTTCGATGGTATGATAGAATATTTAGTCGAAGTTAAAGAGCATCAAGAAATACTTACTTTTTGGAAAAGTAATCGCAGTGGTCGTTGGTGGGTTCAAATAGAAAAAACCAAAGCTTTAGATGAAAATATTAATCTTCGTTTAATTCCTGTTTCTTATCAGGATTATTTAGACGCTTGTGAAGGTGAACTTTCTAACAGGGTTTTAAAAGCATTGGTCAAATATTCTTAATCTATGCTTCTATGGAGGTTTTGGCATTTAAAATGAAATTATTACCCGGTTATGCCGATGAATATAAAAAAAGACACGATCTTATTTGGCCTGAATTAAAAAGCCTGTTGAGAACTCATGGAATCAGTGATTATAGTATTTTTTTAGACGATGAAAGTCATTTTCTTTTTGGAAAAATGACGGTTGAAAATGTCGCCTCTTTAACCAGTTTACCCGAATCTCCGCTGATGAAGAAATGGTGGGAATACATGAAAGATATCATGGTTACTAATGATGATGCTTCGCCAGTTAGTATTCCATTAAAACAAGTATTTTTTATGGAGTAATTTTAAGATTTATGTAATGCACCTTTGGTTCATAGTTTTGTAGTAATAGCTTATTCAGTAACTCAAAGGCATTATTATCTTTCTCAAAATCTAAATCATCAATTCCTACTACTAAAATGGGATACTCCGGATCCATTTTAAAAAAATCAAAATAAGCTTTCTGTATATTTTCTAAATAGGTAGCATTTATTTCCATCTCAAAAGAACGCCCTCTTTTTTTTATCTGATGTAATAAATTTGGCACAGGTCTATGAAGATAAACAACTAAATCTGGTTTTTTGAAATGTGCATTCAGCACATGAAATAATCGGTTAAAGAGCCGATATTCCTCCTCATTAAGATTGTTCTTTGCAAATAAAAGGGTTTTAATAAAGATATAGTCAGAAATAATCTGTTGGTTGAAGAGGTCACCCTGGATGAGCTCTTCTTGCAACTGTCTATGTCTTTCTGTCATAAAAAATAGCTCAACTGAAAAAGCATGTCTTTCCGGATTTTCATAAAAAAAGGGAAGGAATGGGTTCTCAGAAAATTGTTCTAATATTAAACGAGCATCATATTTTTCTTGAAGCTTACGACAAAATGTTGTTTTACCTACTCCGATATTACCTTCTATGACTATATAAGGGTAAGCTAATGATTCACTTTTCATACATTCAATAAGGTTGCCACTTTGTTACTTTTCCTTCATCTTTTACCATATCCAGTAATTCCTGATTGGTTTTTTTCAGTAAAGGATGTTGCATTTGTGGTAAAATTTCAGACAAAGGAACTAAAATAAATCGCCTTTTTTGAATGTGAGAATGAGGAATTTTTAAATTTTCTATATCTATTATTCTTTCTCCGTAGTATAATATATCAATATCAATGGTTCTTGGACCATAATGTACCCTACGAATTCGCCCAAGTTCTCTTTCAATTAAATGAATATTGTCAAGTAAATCATTTGGAGTTTGATTTGTTTGAACAGCAACTACTTGATTTAAATAACTATCCTGATTATCAATTCCCCATGGTTCTGTCTCATAAATATTTGAAGATAATTGTATGGAGCCGATGTAGTTTTGAATAGCTGTTTTAGATAACGTTAAATAATTTAACCTATCACCAACATTAGAACCTAAGCTAAGTACCGTTATGACCTGCATTGACTTTTTGAATTATTAAGTACCAATTATTTGCTGAATATCTGATTCTATAGAACGCATTTTTTGGGTACATAATTCTAATAAATAGGCGGCTCTGGAAACTTTTTCTGCTAATAACTCAATAGAAATAGCATCAGATTCCAGTTGATTTATTATTGTTTCTAATTCCGAATAAGCCTTTTCGTAACTGATATTATCTGTATTCATTTTTTCTTGTTATGTTTATTTATCAATAATAATGCTTTTGAAACTACCTTTTTCCCATAAGGTTTCAATTTCCATATTTGCCTTAAAACCATCATTCAATGGTTTATTGTCAGGTAAAACTTTTGTTATTGAGAATCCTCTTTTTAGAGTGCTTGGTATGTTAACAAGGCTAATCAATCTATCTAAATAGGATAATTTTACCTTTTCTTTTTTTAGCCTGTTACTAACTAAACTAGGTAGATATTTTTGAATATTTTCAAGCTTAGTATTTGTTTTATCAATGACTCTCATTGGTCTTAAAGATAGTTCATGTTTAAACCGCATTATCCTTAACTTAGCTTGTTGCATTTTATCTTTAGTTATATCATTGATTTTTAAAACCATTTGTTGAATAGAAGCTTCGAAACTTTGATTATGGTATAGCAGATATTCAGCTACGGCAGTGGGTGTTTTTAATGAAATACCTGCGACTATATCAGAGAGTGTTTCGTCCACTTCATGACCAATACCAGTTATGATTTTTATGGGGAAAGAGGAAATGGCACGGCAAATTTTTATACTATCAAATCCAGCCAAATCAAGTTTTGATCCACCGCCTCTGAGGATAAGCACTACATCGAAGGTAGTATTAGTTTTTAATATTTCTGCAAGTTGAATGAGTACGGTTTCTTCCACAAGAGTCCCTTGAAGTGAAATAGGGAATAAAGTCAATGAAAAGGCATAATTCATTGAGTTTTCAGTAAGTTGATGAACAAAATCTTGATATCCAGCGGCTTGTTCATTGCTAAGTACGGCAATTCTTTGTATAACAGGAGCAAGAGGGATTAATTTATTTGGTTCATGTAACTTTTCAGTGAAAATTAGTTTTTCAAGTTCCTGTCGTTGTTGAAATAATTTACCAAGAGTATAGGCAGGATCGATATCATCGATAACAAGTTTTAAACCATATCTCACATTAAAATCTATCTGGACTAAAACCAGAACTTCCCGACCAATTTCAAGAAAACCTGTAATTGATTCTGAAAGTTTTCCATTTAATTTCTGTAAAGTAGCCTGCCAGATAACAGCACTTTGTTGCGCGATTATCTTGTCTGACTGACCTTCTTCTTTTTCAATCAAATCTAAATAAGCAATTCCCCGCACTACTTTACAACCTGCTATTTCAGCTTTAACCCAAATTTTATCCTGAAAATTTAGGGAAAGAACTCTTTTTATGAGGGTACCTAAATCATACAGTGAAAAAACATTTGATTCCATTGTGTTGAATTTACTTAATGATATATAACTAATTATTCTTCCTAATGAAAAGAATATTAGCGACCGATCTTTCTCCTTCCGAATCAAATTTCTTGTTATCAGAAGGATGATTTACTATACCATTAAACTTATTTGTGTTCAAAAAAAGAGTTGTGGATCCACCTCCATCTAAATTAATGGCATGTTGACAACCGCAAGTTAATAGGAACTGTGAAAGTTCATTTAGATTTAATCCTGTAGCTTCTTTATGTCTGCCATCAACGGCAATTAGCCATATTTCTTTTTTTCCTATACAAATGGCACTTCTTGGATGCTTTAAATCATTGAAAGGTCTTTTTTGAAGGTTATTTATTTGACTGTTATTTAAAAGTAAGGGGCCTGTAACTAATGCATCTTCAACGTTTTTTAGCATTGGAATACGATTTGCTCCCTCAGTTGGTAAAATTTCACTTTTTCCATTTTCATAAATAACCAGTGCGTTGGCTCCCATTTCATTGTCTATAGACAAAACATTAGGTTTATTTTCATGAATGACCTTTCCGTCAGAAACTAAAAATGAAACAGAACCACCAGCTTTCATATCAAAGAAGCCTCCGTTTATGGCAGCTAGAGCATTAGATTGTTTAGCAAAAGAACTGGTTTTTATCAAACTATCTTTAGCAAAAGCCAGGTCTAATCTATACTTAGGGTATTTTGCTTTTAATATTAATATATATTGAGTTCCCCATTTTTCATGGGTACCTGACCAATGGTCCAACTTTATTCCCGCCTGTATTTTTTCAACCTTAACTTTGTTAAAAACCTGGGAGAAAGAATATTCAGGCAAAAAAACAAAAATGCTTAATAAATAGATGTATTTCATAAGTGATTCTTTAATATGAAAGGATTTAAAACAACAAAAAATACCTTTTAATAAACCTTTAGTTATCGTTCTTTTTATGGTCATCCTTCTTTTTCTTTCACATCCAAATATAACGATTTAATTAAACTACGTTGGTATATCTGAATTAACTCTTTTTATAAAATATAGAATATTTAGACTTTAATCATTTGAATGTTAATTAGTAAGTTGTGTTTTTTTAAGTTATAGCGGATCGAATTATTACATTATTTGTCCTTTCAAATACATTACAATTAGAAAATTTAAAATAATTAATCTTTTTTCGGGTTTCTTTTTTTGAATAAAGTCATTAGTTTTGCATCGTTGATAAGGGTGATTAGCTCAGTTGGTTTAGAGCGCTGCTTTGACAGAGCAGAGGTCACTGGTTCGAATCCAGTATTACCCACGAGAACGGAGTGTAGCGCAGCCCGGTAGCGTACTAGCATGGGGTGCTAGGGGTCGCTGGTTCGAATCCAGTCACTCCGACCCATTAAGAGGCAATCTTCGGATTGCCTTTTTAAATTAAATGAAAGAAACCTTCAGACAATCGCTGAAGGTTTCTCCTATTTTGCGATAATTGTTTGAAAAATTAATTGGAGGCCAGATATTTCATTGTGGCTTCCATTTTTTCAATAGCTAAAATAGATTGCGGGGTTGGTCTTGCATCAGCAGACTGTAAAACATGAAGCATAAATAGAAACTTTTCTTGTAAGCCTACCACCGTTTCTTTTTCATTGGAAGTTTCATTAATACTTCCATATAGTATGTCACCACCGCCAGGAGAGCCTGAGCCTCTCTTTCTTTTTAATGCTGTTATGGTATCTACGGATAGATTACCAGATTTAATTTTTTCATCTAAGGATTCTCTGATGTCTTGAAGTTTATGGTAAGCCTGGTAGCAAATCAATGCGTATTTGGATTGCAGGTTTAGGTCATCTTCGCTTATACTTACACGAGGATCCATTTTAACATCGAGCGTTTTTTCCATCACAAAACCATCAATATTTATTTTGACCTTGAAAGAACCGGGATGAACAAATGGACCATCAGGTCCTGCCGGGGTGTTTTTATAAACTGCAGCAATGGCATAACCTCTTTGAGTTCCCTTTGGTGGTGCATACCTTACATCCCATACAAATCGGTGAGGTCCTTTTGCTGTTTGTACTTTTTGGGCTGGTCTGAACCAATACGTTGGATATCCCAAAGTATTAGTATCTAGTTTTTCGGTAACATCAGCAGAGGAAAATTTCCTTATCAGGTTGCCTTGAACATCAGATATTTCAATGGTGACCAGTTTGGCATTTTCACCCAAATTATAATCTATGATTGCGCCATCTGGTGGATTTTTTCCTGTTGGTTCTTCTGGTGGCAGTGGGGTATCGGAAAACATATTCCAACGTACTCTAAATGCTTGTGAAGGCTTGTATAAAAAGTCATTATTGATTGCCTTTTTTATTTCTCTTAGTGGCGCAATATCATCTAAGATCCAAATGGACCTGCCGTGTGTGCCAATGACCAGGTCATTTTCCTTCACTACAAGATCACGAATAGAGGTAGCAGGCATATTTAATCTTAGAGATTGCCAGTTATCACCATCATCAGCTGAGAAAAAAACCTCATTTTCCGTCCCGGCAAATAATAATCCAGCTTGTTTTGGATCTTCTCTTACTACATTTACTGGATCTTTTGAAATCCCTTTAGTTATCAAAGTCCATGTTTTTCCACTATCCTTTGTTTTGTAAATATATGGGTTCAGATCATCCAATCTGAAGGCATTAACTGAAATATAGACGGTGTTTTTATCAAAATGACTGGCATCAATTTGAGAAATTTTATCCCAGGAACGGAGGGTAGGGGGAGTAACATTAGACCATGATTTTCCTCCATCTTTGGTTATATGAATTAAACCATCATCAGTTCCAGCCCAGATAAGATCTGCATCGAGAGGTGAAGGGCCAACGGAGTAAATGACCCCTCTTCTTGCCATTTCATTTAATTCAGGTGATTTAAAAACACCTATGTTATCAGGAACATCTGGTTTATCTCTGGATAAATCCGGACTAATTATTTCCCAATGGTAACCACCATCCAATGTTTTCCACAATTTATTGGTAGCAAAAAGTAACATTTTCGGGTTAGCGGGGTGAAAAAGTAAGGGCATTGTCCTTAGTACTCTATGCTGACCTGATCTAAGATTTTCGGGACCTACATATTGTGTTTGCCCAGTTTTTTTATTAAATTTCAGCACCCTTCCCCCATAGATTATGTCAGGATTTAGAGGATCGGGAGCAACATAAGCATATTCATCGGCACCAACTCCGTACCAATCGCGGAAAGAAATTTGTCCTCCATTTCCCCGACTGGCAACGCCTATAGCACCACTTTCCTGTTGACCACCATATATATGGTAAGGAAACTGATTATCAGTAGTAACATGATAAAGTTGAGCGGTGGGTTGATTATACCAGGAACTCCATGTTTTTCCACCATTAACCGTAATTACGGCTCCTTGATCTGCTGCGAAAATCATAATATCAGGCTGAAGTGGATTTATCCAAATGCGATGATAATCATCTCCTCCTGGCGCACCTTTAATAGAAAACCAGTTTTTACCTCCATCTATTGATTTATATGCAGCTACATTAGCAATGAACAAAATTTCAGGATGATTAGGGTGCACTTTAATTTCCGCAAAATCGCTACCTCGGCCCCAAGTTCTTGGATCCCGGCTTACTAAACTCCAATTTTCACCGGCATCTTTGCTTTGGTAAATTCCTCCGTTATTTTTTGCATCGACGGTAGCATACATTTGATTAGTATTACTGGGTGCAAAACAAATGCCAATTCTACCAAGTCCATCGGATGCTCCTGGTAATCCTTGTAAGATAGGTTTCCATGTTTCACCACCATCAACAGACTTGAAAAGACCGCTGTGGGCACCTGAAAAATTTCCATTTTCCCATGGACCCTCTCTATGCTCCCATAAGCTGGCAAAAAGTATGTTTGGATTCGCTGGATTATATTCAACTTGAATGGCTCCTGTATTTTCATTTATAAATAAGACCTTTTTCCATGTTTTTCCACCGTCCTGAGATTTAAACACGCCCCTTTCAGGATTGGCCCCGTAAGGATGGCCTAAACCAGCTACAAAAACTTCCATCGGATTAGTGGGGTGAACAATAATTCTACCTACTTGCTGTATGTCATCCAAACCCAGATGGTTCCAGGTGGATCCACCGTCTTCTGATTTATATATTCCATTTCCAACGCTTAAATCAGGGCGATGGAGACCCTCACCAGTGCCAACATAAATAATTTCTGGATTTGTTGGAGAAACGGCAATATCACCAATAGATCCTGTGGGCATTTTATCGAAAATAGGAAGCCAGGTTCTACCATAATCATCTGTTTTCCAGACACCTCCATTATTTACCCCCATAAAAAAGAGGTTTGGCTGAGTTGGCACTCCTACAGCTCCAACCGTTCTACCCGCTCGAAATGGTCCAATCATTCTGTATTCAAGATGTTGAAAATTAATGGGCGGAATAGATTGGGCATACAGTGTACATCCAATCAAAGGAAGGATTATAAAAAAATACAAAAAAGTATAAAAACGCATATAATTCAAATTTGATGATTAAAATATAAATTTAAGGTAAGACTTTTTACATTTATTTAGATCTAGTTGAGGAAATTAACTTGGAAATGTTTATGCTTATAAAGCATCTGACTTGAATAATCTGGGTTCAAGTTTAAGCAGTTCGGATAAACCTTTGTTTTATCTGGTTTGTTATGGCAATAAAAATAATAACTATGAACTGGGAATCGGTAATATTAGAGGCTAAAAAAATAAGAGAAAAGAATGACATTAAGGTAGTTAAGTCAGACGCTGAATGGAAGGAAATTTTATCTCCTGAGGTTTACCAGATTACCAGAAAAAAAGGCACAGAAAGGCCATTTTCCAATCAAATGTGTAATTCTTTTGAGGCTGGAAAATATGAATGTGTCTGTTGTGGAACCACCTTGTTTGATGCTGAGGAGAAATTTGAAAGTGGCACAGGTTGGCCATCTTTTACTAAACCGGTGGAAGACAATGCTGTAGTTTATATTTTGGATAATAGTTTTGGTCATCAGCGGATTGAAGTATGTTGCGGAACCTGTGATTCACACCTTGGTCATGTTTTTCCTGATGGTCCAAAACCAACGCGTCTTCGATTTTGCATTAACGCTTTATCTCTAAAAAAGGTTACAAATAAATAAAAGCATATTTTAATGAAATAAGACGTACATTTGCGGCTTAATTAAAAATAATACATGAGTTCATTTTCAGACCTGGGTCTTTCACCACAATTACTTGTCTCTATTGAAGGACTTGGTTACAAACAACCAACCTTAATCCAGGAAAAAGTTATTCCTTTTCTGCTTTCCGGAAAAGAAGATTTAGTCGCTTTGGCTCAAACCGGTACGGGAAAAACAGCCGCTTTTGGACTTCCATTAATTGATTTAGTTGATGCGGGTCAATTTTGTGTTCAGGGGCTTATATTAGCTCCAACAAGAGAGCTTTGTTTACAAATAACCGGTGATATGAATCGCTTTCTAGGCGAAGAACCACACCTAAATATAGTGGCTGTTTATGGAGGTGCTAGCATCCAAGAACAAGTTAGAGCCTTAAAAAGAAACGCACATATCGTTGTAGCAACACCAGGTAGATTAGTTGATCTATTGGATAGGAGAGCTATTAAACTTGACGATATCAAAATTTTAGTTCTTGATGAAGCTGATGAGATGTTAAATATGGGTTTTCAAGAAGATCTTGATTCCATTATTTCTGCTTGTAGTTCGTCGAGGAATACATGGCTCTTTTCTGCAACCATGCCAAATTCTGTAAGGAATCTGGCGAGAAATTACATGGTAAAACCTGTTGAAATTTCAGCAGGAGAGAAAAATTCTGGTAACGTTAATATTGAACATCGCTATTGTATCGTTCAGGAAAAAGACAAGTATGCCGCATTGAAACGTTTACTTGATTTCAATCCGTCTATTTATGCTTTGATTTTTTGCCGCACCAGAATGGATACTCAGGACGTTGCCGATAACTTAATGAAAGACGGTTATACTTCCGGGGCTCTTCACGGTGACATGGATCAGAAGCAGCGTGAAAAAATTATGGATAAATTCAGGAATAGGGCACTTCGTATTCTCGTAGCAACAGACGTTGCTGCAAGAGGTCTGGATGTCAGTGGGCTTACGCATGTAATTCACATGAATATTCCTGATGAGCTCCCTTTTTATACTCACCGAAGTGGTAGAACGGGTAGAGCAGGTGAGAAAGGGGTTTCTATTGCTCTTGTTACCAATAGAGACGCTTACAAAATTAGAAATATTGAAAGTTTATCTAAAATACATTTCCGTCCTTTCCCCGTTCCAAGTGGTCAGGAAGTTTGTCAACAGCAACTTCTTGAGCTTTTAAGAAGGGTAAAAGAGGTTGAGTTAAATGACGATGAGCTGGATACTTTCTTACCTGACGTTTTACATTTCTTAAAAGATATGTCAAGGGAAGATTTGATCAAAAGATTTGCTTCTTTAGAGTTTAATAGATTCTTAGAGTATTATAGAAATGCACCGGATTTAAATCCTGTTTCAAGAGATAGAGATAGAGGTGACAGAGACAGAGGTGACAGAGATAGAAAACAATCTTCATCATCATATGGTAATTCTTCTTCGTCATCCGAAGGCAGAAATAGTAGCGTGCCAATGTCTAGTTTCGTTTTAAATCTTGGTTCAAAAGATAATCTGGATAAAGGGGGGCTTCTAAGAATTATCTGTGAAGCAGGTGGAATTCATAAAAGTAAAGTTGGGCGTATTGTTACAGGTAATGTTACCTCCACCTTGGAATTACCTATGGATACTTTCATACAGATCCAAAAGAAAATTGCTAAAACCAGATTTCGTGGAAGGCCGCTAGTTCTTGAACAAGCCAGAGCAAAACAGGGCGCTGATGATTTTGCTAAGAAATTCTCAGGAGGTGAAGATAAGCCTGAAAAGAAAAAAAAACTTCGTGACAAATTAACTATAGTCCAAGATCTTCAGTGAAATAGGTTCTAGTACCCTAGTATTTTTCCTACTTCACTTTTGTAGCTTCGACCAATAGGTAATTGTTGTCCATTTATGTCAATATGACTGGGAGTGAAAGCTTCAATTTTCGATGCAGAAACTAAAAAGGAACGATGAATTCTTATGAAATTGTTCTCCATTAGTTTCTGCTCAAGAAAACTTATTTTTTGTTTTGTAACTACTCTTTTGTCTGGCAAGTGTATGATAACATAGTCCTTAAGGCTTTCTATATATATAATCTCCTTTAGGTTTATTTTAATCATTTTTTTATCTGACTTAACAATTAAAGTGTCAGTAGTGATGTAAGGTTCGTACTCATCATTATTTA
>Ga0315908_10002204_pt1 | contig 14380 bp, 13 predicted proteins | sample LakEriMetagenome_12_FD_203520 | JGI IMG/M metagenome (GOLD analysis project Ga0315908, IMG submission 203520) | Freshwater fungal communities from buoy surface, Lake Erie, Ohio, United States - Buoy 4 MA124 | ecosystem: Environmental > Aquatic > Freshwater > Lake > Lake biofilm | place: USA... | reverse complement strand
CAGTTTTGGCAACAAGATCAGACATTCAGGTTCCAGAAATGAAAAACGGGCCACAGAGGCCCGCCGTGACTTTCGGTAGCTTCAGGTGTGGACCCTGAAACCGCTGTTGAAGGGCATATAGGCCGATCCCCCCGTGATTGCAAGGAGAGATACGCTTAGTGCAAAGGGCCAAGCAGCAGCACCTGAACATCGGCCACATTGGTGCCCGTGGCGCCGCTGACCAGAAGATCCCCTGCCAAGGACAGGGCGCGGTGGCTGTCATTGTTGGCCAAAAGGGCTGCCGGATCGCCCCCCGCCGCGATGATGCGCGAAACGGTCCCGGCATCGACCACACCGCCCGCCGCATCGGTTGGCCCGTCGCGGCCATCGGTACCGCCCGACAGAAACACCCAAGGCCGTCCAAGGTCGGGCATGCCCATGGCCACCCGCAGCGCCAGTTCCTGATTGCGCCCACCCAGACCCGTGCCTTGCAGCCGAACCGTGGTTTCGCCGCCAAAGATCAGGCAGGCCCGATCTCCCGCGCTTTTCGCCGTCGCGAGGATTTCCGCCGCAGCGTCGGCCACATCGCCCTCTAACCTATCCGAGACAATGACCGCGTCCGCGCCCGCTTCAGCCCGCATCGCCTCAAGGCTCTTGCGGTTTGACCCGATCAACACGTTCTGTGCGGGGGGCAAGGGCGTCTCGTCCCGGTCCCGCTCCAGCGCCAGTTGCACGGATGCAGGCAAATCCGCCCAAAGCCCCTTGCCCTGCAGCAAGACCCGCGCCTCCGCGCGGCTGCCCACCGGGGCCACCGTCAGGCCCGACGCGATGACGCGCAGATCATCGCCGATCACATCCGACAGGATATAGCCCGTCACTGGCGCGGGATGCGCGGCGCGCAACAGACCTCCGCCTTTCAAGCGCGACAGCGCCTGACGCACCAGATTCAACTGGGAAATGTCCACGCCCGCGCCCAGCAAAAGCCGACTGGTCGCAGCCTTATCCGCCAAGGACACGCCCTCAACCGGTGCCGGCAACAGCGCCGATCCGCCGCCCGAGATCAGGGCAATCACACGGTCGGCAGATGTGATGTTGGCCAGCATCGCCTCAACCGCCAATGCCGCCTTGGCGCCGTTCTCATCCGGGACCGGATGGCCAGAGGCCATGACGACGGCACCCGCAACGTCGTGGGCGTTCTCATAGTTTGTCACGACCAGCGCAGAGAACTCTTGGCCCTGAACCTTGGCAATCATGGCCTCAGCCATCGGCACCGCAGCTTTACCAATGGAAACAATGCGATAAGCCCCGCCCATATCGGGGCGGGGCAAAGGGGTGTCTGTCAAGGCGCGCGACAAGGCAATGCCCGGATCAGCCGCCGTGCAGGCGGTCTGAAACAACGCATGGGCCCGGTCGCGCAAACTTGCCATGCCTTAGGCCGCCGAAATCTGGCGGGCTTTTTGCACCAGCACTTCGGCCTGACGGATGGACGCATAGTCGATCAGACGGCCATCCAGCGACACTGCGCCTTTACCTTCGGCTGCAGCCTGCGCCATCGCCTCAAGGATCCGCTTGGCGCGGGTCACTTCAGCCTCCGACGGGCTCATCACCTCGTTGGCGAGCGCGATCTGGCTGGGGTGAATGGCCCATTTGCCTTCACATCCCAAGACCGCAGCACGCTTGGCAGCGGCGCGATAGCCGTCGGGGTCCGAGAAATCACCGAACGGACCATCCACCGGGCGCAGGCCATTGGCCCGCGCAGCGACCACCATACGCGCCAGCGCATAGTGCCACATGTCGCCCCAGTGCACCTGACGGCTGCCATCGTCCAGCTTGTCGGTGAGCACCGAGTAATCGGGGTTCACACCGCCAATGATCGTGGTGCGCGCACGGGTCGAGGCGGCATAGTCGGCGACGCCGAAATGCAGGCTCTCATTCCGCTTCGACGCGGCGGCGATTTCGGACACGTTCTGCATGCCCAGCGCGGTCTCGATGATATGCTCAAAACCGATCCGCTTTTTGTAGCCCTTGGCGTCCTCAATCTGGGTCACCATCATGTCGACGGCATAGACGTCAGCGGCGGTGCCAACTTTCGGCACCATGATCAGATCCAGACGCTCGCCAGCCTGCTCCACCACATCCACCACGTCGCGGTACATGTAGTGGGTATCGAGTCCATTGATTCGGACCGACATGGTTTTCTTGCCCCAATCCATCTCGTTCAGGGCCTTGATGATGTTCTTGCGCGCCTGTGCTTTGTCATCCGGAGCGACCGCATCTTCCAGATCAAGGAAGATCACATCGGCATCAGATTGTGCTGCCTTTTCAAACATTTGCGGAGCGCTGCCGGGAACGGCGAGTTCGCTGCGGTTCAGCCGCGCCGGGGCTTGGGTGATGACGTGAAAGCTCATGCGGTGGCCTTTCTGATTGCCGGATTCGCGGTCAGAAAGCGGCGCAAAATCCTATACTGTCAAGAAAAATAATTTCCTGAAAGTATACATTCGCATGCAATCTGCCTAGCGTGACTTGAAGTAATACGCAACTGCTTGTGTGCGACTGGTGACGCCAAGTTTCTCAAAAAGGTTCGACAGGTGGTACTTCACCGTGTTCGTCGAAATGTCGAATTCGCGGGCCAGATCTTTGTTCGCCAGACCGTTCGCCAGCGCCTCCAACAGCGCCTTTTCGCGGCGTGTCAGCTGCTGGATCGGGTCCGATTGCAGCCCGCGCACGTCGATAAAGGGGAACACCATTTTCCCAGCGGCGACGTCAACACAGGTGTCCAAAAGCCGCTCGACCGGCGACTTGCGGTCCACGAATCCGGCAGCCCCCGCTGCCAAAGCCTTAAGCGATTCGGTCCCTGCCGAGTCATCGGCATAGATCACCAACCGCGGCGCGCCCTCTTGATCGCGCAGCACCTCGGCCAGCTTCTGGCCGCCCAACTGCGGGATGTGCCAATCAATCACCGCCACCTTAACCGGCACCCGCATCACCGCGCCAAGCAAGCCCTCAGCGGTTGACGATGTCGCGACAAGCGAGAATCTTCGATCTTTTTCAAAGACTTCCGACAAGGCCGACAGCACCAGAGGGTTGCCCTCGGCCAGCGCCAAGTCAATCTGTTCAGGCCTTATCTCCAGCATCGCACACCCCAGATTCTGCACGGTTCATGACATAAACCTACCCATTTGAACTGGTCACAAACGGTATACACCCGCATACTTACCAATTTGGGTAGTAACTTTCCCACCCATAAGGACTTCCAAAAGCAGGATTAAGGAAGGTTGTTCAGAAAGTCAAAGCAGCATTTGTTGCGTTAACCATCCGAGGGAGGATCGTCCGTGACCAACACCAGCATTCCGTCGAAACTGCAGATTCCCGAGACTTTGGCCGCAGGGCCTGGCCCCGGCAACACCGATGCCCGCGTTCTGGCAGCCTATGCCAACGCCGGCCTTGCCGATCACATGCAGGCCGACGTGCTGCGCGGGATGATCGAATGCAAAGAGATGCTTCGCAAGATCTGGGGCACCAAAAACACTTACACCTTCGGCGTCGCCGGTACGGGCTGGAGCGGGCTGGACTGCCTGTTCAGCGCCATCCTGCCGGGCGACACGGTCGTGACCTTCGTCAACGGCACCTTCAGCGGCATCGATGCGCTGACCGTCCGGATGAAAGCCGCCAGCCGCGCAGATCTGGCCGCCAACTCCTTGGACCCCAAGCCCGCCAACGTGACCCTCGTCACCGTGCCGCACGGCAAGTCGGTCACGGGCGACGTGATTGAAACCGCCCTTGCCGCGAACAAGCCCACTTGGGCCGTCATGGCGCATTGGGAAACCGGCTCGGGCCGGATCAACGACATCCGCGCCTTCTCGGACGCTTGCGAGCGTCACGGCGTGATGGGTCTGGTCGATGCCGTCTCGTCCTTGGGGATCGAAGATTTCGACATTGATGACTATCCCGGCATCGTCGGCTGGGCCTCTTGCCCGCAAAAGGGCGTTCTTTGCCTGCCGCTCACCTATGCCCCGGTCAGCTTCTCGGATCGCTACATCGCGCATCTCAAGGCCAATGGCTCCTCCAGCTATGTGAACCACCCGATGATGGAAGCCCGCCACTGGGCCATCCATGACGGCAAGGACAGCGCCGCTGGCACCTATCACCGCACCCATTCGGGCTATGCCGTCGCCGCCTTCCACGAGGCGCTGCGCATCAACCTGCAGCACGGCAAGGCGCAAAAGGCCGCTGACTACGCCTATCACGAGGCAGCCCTGCGCGCCGCCGTCGTCGCCCTTGGCTGCGATGTCACCTCAAACATGACCAGCCTTGTGGTCTTGAACCTGCCCGGCGCTTTGGCCGGTCGCGAAAAGGATCTGGTTCAGGCCTGCCGCGCCCGCGGCTTCGGCATCTGGCCGACCCTGTCCGAACCGGTTCAGGTCCGCATCGGCATTCTCAACCAACTCTCCCGCAATGCCATCACCGACATCGTCGAGCGTTTCGCCGCTGCGATGAACGAGATGGGCGCGGGGGCAGATGTTGGCGCGGCGCGGGAGGCGCTGAACCAGCATTACCTAGCAGAAATGGCAGCCGAGTAACGTCGGCCTGAGGGAGGGAAAAATGGACATTCACGAATACCAGGCCAAAGAGATTTTGGCGAAATTCGGCGTCACGGTACCACCCGGCGGGCTGGCCTACAGCCCCGAACAGGCGGCCTACCGGGCTCGCGAACTTGGCGGCAGCCGCTGGATCGTCAAGGCCCAGGTCCACGCAGGTGGCCGTGGCAAGGCGGGCGGCGTCAAGCTGTGCAACTCCGAGCATGAAATTCAGGATGCGACGAACGACATGTTCGGCCGCAAACTGGTGACGCATCAGACCGGCGCCGAAGGCAAGGGCATCTACCGCGTCTACGTTGAAGCGGCGGTCGACTTCACCCGCGAAATCTATCTGGGTTTCGTGCTGGACCGCTCCACCCAGCGCATCATGATCGTTGCCTCGTCTGAAGGTGGCATGGAGATCGAAGAGATTTCCGAGCAAAAGCCCGAGTCGATCGTCCGCTCGACCGTGGAACCCGCTGCCGGTTTGCAAGAATTCCAAGCACGCGAGATCTCTTACGCTCTGGGCATTCCCAACGCGCTGACCCAGCAAATGGTGCGCACGCTGCAAGGCTGCTACCGCGCCTTCCGCGATCTGGATGCCACCATGGTGGAAATCAACCCGCTGGTGATCACCGCCGACAACCGCATTCTGGCGCTTGACGCCAAGATGACCTTCGACGCCAACGCGCTCTTCCGTCACCCGCAGGTGTCCGAGCTGCGCGACAAGTCGCAAGAAGACCCGCGCGAAAGCCGTGCGGCTGACCGCGGTCTGGCCTATATCGGCTTGTCGGGCAACATCGGCTGCATCGTGAACGGCGCAGGCCTTGCCATGGCCACGATGGACACCATCAAACTGGCCGGCGGCGAGCCTGCGAACTTCCTCGACATCGGCGGCGGTGCAACACCCGAGCGTGTGGCCAAGGCGTTTCGTCTGGTGATGTCGGATGAGAATGTCGAAGCCATTCTCGTCAACATCTTCGCTGGCATCAACCGCTGCGACTGGGTGGCCGAAGGCGTCGTACAGGCGCTGACCGCCAACCCGGTGAACGTGCCGGTGATCGTGCGCCTGTCGGGCACCAATGTGGAAGAGGGTCAGAAGATCCTCGCCAAATCCGGTCTTCCGATCATCCGCGCCAACACGCTGATGGAGGCGGCAGAACGTGCCGTCGTCGCATGGAAGAACGACCGCAAGCAGAACACCACCGTGAGGGCCATCTGATGAGCATCTTTCTTGATCGCGCCAGCCGTGTCATCGTGCAAGGCATCACCGGCCGTATGGCCCAGTTCCACACCAAGGAAATGCAAGACTACGGCACCAATGTCGTCGGTGGCGTTGTCCCCGGCAAAGGTGGCGAAACCGTCTTCGGCATCCCGGTGTTTGACACTGTAAAGCAGGCCGTTGCCGCCACCGGCGCTGACACCAGCCTTGTGTTTGTCCCGCCGCCCTTCGCGGCCGACAGCATCATGGAAGCCGCCGATGCGGGCATCCGCTATTGCGTCTGCATCACCGACGGTATCCCGGCGCAGGACATGATCCGCGTGAAGCGCTATATGATGCGCTACACCCGCGAGCGGCGCATGGTGCTGACTGGTCCGAACTGCGCTGGCACCATCAGCCCCGGTAAGGCGCTTTTGGGCATCATGCCGCCCCATATCTATCTGCCGGGCAACGTGGGCATTGTCAGCCGCTCCGGTACGCTGGGCTATGAGGCGGCACAGCAGCTCAAAGACCGCGGCATCGGGGTCTCCACCTCGGTCGGCATCGGCGGCGATCCGATCAACGGCTCGTCCTTCCGCGACGTGCTGGAGCGGTTCGAGGCTGACCCGGACACCCATATCGTCTGCATGATCGGTGAAATCGGCGGCCCGCAAGAAGCTGAAGCGGCGGCCTATATTCAGGACCACATGACCAAGCCGGTTATCGCCTATATCGCCGGTCTGACGGCCCCCAAAGGCCGTACCATGGGCCATGCGGGCGCGATCATCTCGGCCTTCGGCGAAAGCGCTTCGGAAAAGGTGGAAATCCTGACCGCAGCAGGTGTCACCGTGGCCGAGAACCCCTCGGTCATCGGCGAGACCGTGGCACGCGTGATGGCAAAGCGCGCAGCCTAAGGAAGCCATGATGTCAAAACCCAAGGTCCTTGTGACGCGGCGCTGGCCGCAGGCGGTGGAAGAGAAGATGGCGCAGATCTTTGATCTCAGCCTGAACACCTCTGACACCCCACTGACCGAGGCGGAGTTTACATCCGCCCTCGGCCAGTATGACGCGATCTTGCCGACAGTGACGGACCGCCTTCCAGCGGCTGTCTTTGAAAGCACGGCACCGCGCACAAGGATCTTGGCCAACTACGGTGTGGGCTTTGCCCACATCGACACCGCCGCCGCCAAAGACCGCGGCATCGCGGTGACCAACACACCGGATGTTCTGTCCGAATGCACCGCCGACATCGCGATGACCCTGATGCTCATGGTCGCCCGCCGCGCTGGCGAAGGCGAACGCGAATTGCGCGATGGCCGCTGGACCGGCTGGCGCCCAACCCACATGATCGGCACCAAAGTGTCTGGCGCCACGCTCGGCATCATCGGCTTTGGCCGCATCGGTCAGGCCATGGCGCAGCGCGCGCATTTCGGCTTTGGCATGAAGATCATCGTGCAAAACCGCTCGGCCGTCCCGGCCGAAGTGCTGGCCCGCTACAATGCCGTGCAGGTCCCCACCATCGAAGAGCTTTTGCCGCAATGTGACTTTGTTTCCCTGCACTGCCCGGGCGGTGTGGCCAACCGCCACCTCATCAACAGCCGCAGGCTGGACCTGATGCGCCCGGGCGCTTTTCTCATCAACACTGCACGCGGTGAAGTGGTGGACGAACACGCGCTGGCCCAAGCGCTGTGGTTTGGCACCATCGGCGGCGCGGGGCTGGATGTGTTCGAACGCGAACCCAAAATCCCACGCGAACTTTTGGATTCTGACAACCTTGTGCTTTTGCCGCATCTTGGCTCTGCCACCCGCGAAACGCGTGAGGCTATGGGCTTTCGCGTCTTGGAAAACCTGTCCGATTTCTTTGAGGGTCGCCAGCCGCGCGACCGGGTAGCGTAAACCATGGTCGCCGTCGCCAAGCACACCCCGGATGGCCCCGAAGATCAGGCGGCAGGCTTGCGCGACGAGTTGCGCCGCCTGTGGCACCGGGTCATCGAACGCCGCGCACCCCATGTTCTGGAAACCGTTCTTGCCACCGGGGCCGATCTTCCCAGTGACGAAACCGCCATTCCCTGCCTGCAGGCGGTGAACATCTGGTTCCAGCTGACCCGGATCATCGACGAAAACACCGCCATGCGCGGCCGCCGCACTCTTGAGGCCTCCCAAGGCCCCGAGGCGGTCGAGGGCAGCTTTGCCAAGACCTTCGCCACGCTTGACCCCAAGATGACCGCCGCCGAGTTTACCGCGCTAACCCAGCACCTGTCGGTCGGGCCCACCATCACCGCCCACCCGACCGAGGCCAAGCGCGTCACGGTGCTGGAAATTCACCGCCGCATCTATCGCCACCTCGTCTCGCTGGAAACCCAACGCTGGACCCCGCGCGAACGCGACGACATCTTGCAAGACATCGAAGCCGAGATTGATCTTCTGTGGATGACCGGCGAATTGCGGATGGAACGCCCCAGTCTGCGCGATGAAATCGAATGGGGCCTGCAGTTCTTCCGCGACGCCCTCTTTGACGCCGTTCCGCAACTCTTTGACCGGTTCAGCACCGCAGCCGAAGCCCGCTTTGGCCCAGGGCTCGACACCACGCCCTGCGTGCGCTTCCATTCCTGGATCGGCGGCGACCGTGACGGCAACCCCAATGTCACCGCCGAGGTAACGCGCGATGCTCTGGCCCGCGCCCGGCGCAGCATTCTGACCCGCTACCAAGAAGACATCGCCACCGCCGCCGCCCGGATCTCGATCACTCAGCGGATCGTGCCGCTGCCCGCGCAAACCGAAGCGCAGATCCGCGCGCTCATTGCCCGCAGCCCCGATGCCAAACGGCTGGCCTCGCGCAATCCCGGCGAGGTGTTCCGTCAGGCGCTGACCGCCATCGGTGCGCGGCTGCGCGCCATGCAGGAACGCTCGGACGAACCCGGCGCAGGCTACCCTTCGGTCAGCCATTTCATCGCCGACCTGCGCTGCATTGAAGCGGGGCTTGAGGCGATTGATGCCCATCGGCTGGCCACCCGCTTTATCGCACCGCTGCGCTTTCGGACCGAAACCTTTGGCTTCCGCACCACAACGCTGGATGTTCGGCAGAACTCCACGGTGATCACCGCGGTTCTGTCTGAAATCTGGGCCCTGACTGGCCCGGTCCCCGCACAAGGCAGCCCCGATTGGGCGCGCCGCCTGCGCGACGAGTTGGGCCAGTCGGATCTGGTCCATGTCAACCGCAGCCGCCTTGGGCCCGACGCGCGCGAACTCCTTGATCTGCTCACCTTGATGCGTGACGCGCATATCTCAGACGACCCCGAAGCGATTGGCCCCTTTATCCTGTCCATGACCCGCTCGGCCGAGGATGTGTTGGCCGTTTATCTTCTGGCCCGCCACGCCGGCTTTGGGTCCGAAAAGCTGGACCTTCGGGTCGTGCCGCTCTTTGAAACCATCGAAGATCTGCGCAACGCGCCCGCCGTCTTTGATGCGGTGCTGGCCGTGCCCTTGGCGCAGCGCAGCCTGCGCAGCCGCGATGGCACGGTTGAAGTGATGCTCGGCTATTCCGACAGCAACAAGGACGGCGGATTCCTCTGCTCTACCTATGAGTTGGATAAGGCCCAGCGCCGCTTGACCGCCAGCCTTGGCCAGCATCGCCTGCGCCCGGTGTTCTTCCACGGACGCGGCGGCTCGGTCAGCCGGGGCGGCGCCCCCACAGGCCGAGCTATCGCCGCCCAGCCCATGGGCACCGTGCAAGGCCGCCTGCGGATCACCGAACAGGGCGAGGTGGTGTCGTCAAAATACGCCAACCGCGGCACGGCGCTGAACCAGCTTGAACTGTTGGCCTCGTCGGTCTTGGGCCATCTGCCAACGCGGGTGCAGCCGGTGGCCGACCCGGAAAGCAACGACGCGCTTGAGGCCTTGGCAGGTCTGTCGCAGACCGCCTATGTCAACCTGATCTCGCGCCCGGGCTTTATCGACTATTTCCAGCAGGCCAGCCCGGTGGAAGAGCTCGCCATGCTGAAAATGGGCTCGCGCCCCGCCCGCCGCTTTGGCGCGCGGTCCTTGGCCGACCTGCGGGCGATCCCGTGGGTCTTTGCCTGGTCGCAAAACCGCCACATGATCACCGGCTGGTATGGTTTTGGCAGCGCGATTGCCGCCTTTCGCCAAGTCCGAGGTGCGGCGGCAGATCGGCTTCTGGCCGAGATGTTTGAGCGTCACAAGCTTTTCCGCCTGATGGTGGATGAGGTGGAAAAATCGCTGATGCTCACCGATCTTGGCATCGCCGCCGAATACGCCGGTCTGGTCGAAGATGCGGCACTGCGCGACGATATCTTTGGCCGCATCACGGCGGAACATGCCGCCGCCTTGGACGCGCTGCGCCTCTTGACCGGCTCGGCCCAACCCGGCGCGCGTTTCCCCAACATGTATGACCGCTTCCGGGCGCAAACGCCGCAACTGACCCGGATCAATCATTTGCAAGTGGCGCTGTTGCGCCGGGCCCGGGCGGAACCGGGGTTCGGCACCAGCGTGCCCTTGATGCAATCCATGAACTGCATAGCCGCCGGTCTGGGCTGGACCGGCTGATGAAAGGATGACCCCATGACCATCTCTGCCAAAGTATCCACCGGCTTTTTCACCGACACCCTCGCCGCACGCGACCCCGAGATTTTCGGGGCTGTGACAAAAGAACTGGGCCGTCAGCGCCATGAGATTGAGCTGATCGCGTCGGAAAACATCGTCAGCCGCGCCGTGATGGAGGCGCAGGGTTCGGTGATGACCAACAAATACGCCGAAGGTTACGCCGGAAAGCGTTACTACGGTGGCTGCCAATTCGTCGACATCGCCGAAAATCTGGCGATGGAGCGGGCCTGCAAGCTCTTCAATTGCTCCTTCGCCAACGTCCAGCCGAACTCCGGTTCTCAGGCCAACCAAGGCGTGTTTCAGGCGCTGATCCAGCCCGGCGACACGATCCTTGGCATGTCCTTGGACGCCGGCGGTCACCTGACGCACGGCGCCGCCCCGAACCAGTCGGGCAAGTGGTTCAACGCCATCCAATACGGCGTGCGCCCGCAGGACAGCCAGCTGGACTATGACCATCTGGAGGCTTTGGCGGTGCAGCATAACCCCAAGCTCATCATCGCCGGCGGCTCGGCCATTCCGCGCATCATCGACTTTGCCCGCATGCGCGCGATCGCCGACAAGGTCGGTGCCTATCTGCTGGTCGATATGGCCCACTTCGCCGGGCTGATCGCGGCGGGTCTTTACCCCTCGCCCTTCCCGCATGCCCATGTGGCGACCACCACCACCCATAAAACCCTGCGCGGTCCGCGCGGCGGCATGATCCTGACGAATGACGAGGCGATTGCCAAAAAGTGCAACTCGGCGATCTTCCCGGGCATTCAGGGCGGCCCCCTGATGCATGTGATCGCGGCCAAGGCCGTGGCCTTCGGCGAGGCGCTGCGCCCGGACTTCGTCGACTACCAAAAGCAGGTGGTCAAGAACGCCCAAGCGCTGGCCGATCAGCTGATGAAGGGCGGATTGGACATCGTCACCGGCGGCACCGACACGCACCTGATGCTGGTCGACCTGCGCCCCAAGGGCGTGAAGGGCAATGCGACCGAAAAGGCCCTGGGCCGGGCGCATATCACCTGCAACAAGAACGGCATCCCGTTTGACACCGAAAAGCCCACCATCACGAGCGGTGTGCGCCTTGGCACCCCGGCGGGCACCACGCGCGGCTTTGCCGAACCCGAATTCCGCCTGATTGCGGATTGGATCGTCGAAGTGGTCGATGGTCTGGCCAAGAACGGCGAAGACGGCAACGGCGCGGTCGAGGCCGCGGTGAAGGCCAAGGTCGAGGCGCTGTGCGAAAAGTTCCCGATCTATCCGTCGATGTAAGCGGACCGGATTGGCACATAGAAAAGCCCCGCCTCGGCGGGGCTTTTTCTGTTGCAGACCTCAGAACCGCTCAGCCCGCAGCACTTGGGTGTCGGTCACCGAGACCACGCCGATGTGGCGCTCGACCACCTGAAACGCGGCTTCCAGCAGGCTGTCCAGCCGCTCCGGGCGGATCAGGCAGATCACCGAGACCATCCCGGCGCGCCCCAACTGCCCCTCGCGGCTCCAACGCCCTGACCGGCCCGAACCGCCCAGCACCGGCAGCACGGTAAAGCCCGACACGCCCGCACGTTCCAACGCCTCGGTCAGACGGTTTTCCATCGGGGCTTCGATGATGATCTCGACGCGTTTGGCAAGATGGGTTTGCACGGGTCAGCCTCCGCTAAGGGTCTGGGCAACGGCCAGATAGGCCGGGATGCCGAAGATCAGGTTGAAGGGGAAAGTAACGCCCAGCGACAGCGTCAGGTAAACCGAAGGGTTCGCCTCGGGCAAAGCCACGCGCATGGCGGCGGGCACGGCAATATAGCTGGCCGAAGCCGCCAAAGTCATCATCAGCGCAGTGCCCCCCACCGACAGGCCAATCACCAGCGCGACGACAAGGCCAAAGGCTGCGCCGACCATGGGCATCACCATGCCGAAGGCGATTGTGCCCAGCCCCAAGACGCCCTTCGATCCGCGCAAACCCCGGCCCGCGACAAGGCCCATGTCCAGAAGGAAAAGGCACAAAATGCCCTGAAATGGTGCCACGATAAACGCATCGATCCGCGCCATGCCCTCAGCGCCGGTGACCGCGCCAATCAGGAAGGACCCGACCAACAGCACGATGGAGCCATTCAGCAAAATCTCATGCCAAAGCCGCGCATCCATCCGCGCGCCCGAGCCAGAGCGGGCAGCCAGCCACAGCGCCGAGACAATGGCCGGGGCCTCCATCGCCGCCGCAACCGCGACCATATAGCCCTCAAACGCCAGCCCCTGACCGGTGATCACCGAGGTGGCCGTGACAAAGGTCACAATCGAGATCGACCCGTAATGCGCCGCAACCGCCGCCGCATCCACCGCCGACAGTCCGGTCATCACCCGCAAGAGCGCAAAAGCGGCAAAGGGAATGACAAAGGACAGCGCAATGCCCCCGACCAGCGCCATAATCACATGCCCATCAATCCCATGCCCGGCGACTGCGACACCGCCCTTAAAGCCGATGGCGAATAAGAGATAAATCGACATTGCCTTGGCAAAGGCTTCGGGGATGGTGAGTTCAGACCGCGCGATTGAGGCAAACAGCCCAAGCGCAAAGCACAGGATCATCGGTGTCAGAAGATTGTCGCCTGCGACGGCCAGTAGGTCTGCCATATGCCCTCCACGCGTTTCAGGCCACTTAAGACTTCGGGGCTGGTTTACAACCCCTTGGACGCCGTTTGACCTGAACTTTTGCCCAGCGCGTCAGCCTTGGGTGATGACGTAGATCTTGCGCACCTGCTCTACCACGCGCCAGACACCCTTCCAGCCCTGCGGCAGGGTGATCGCATCGCCGGGGCCAAAGGCCTGCACGCTGCCATCAGGATGGGTCATTTCCACCCGGCCCGACAGGAAATGGCAAAACTCAGTCGAGGCGGCGCGGTCAGCGGTAAAGCGACCGGGCGTGCATTCCCAGACCCCCAACGCCACCCGGCCATCGGGCGAGGCCCACAGATCCACAGAGGCCTCAGACTGATTGCCTTCAATCGAGGTGGGTTTGGCGACAAACGGGCCAAGGTCCATTTGGGCAAGCGCCAGATGGGTGGCGAAGTTGGGCATGGTCATGGGCAGATCCTCAGATGGGGGCGAAACCGCCGCGGTCAGAGTCATATTGTTCCAACTCACCCTCGCCCGTGTTGTTCCACAGCCCGTGCAGGGTCAGACGGTCATCTTCCACGGCAGCGCGCACGAAGGGGAAAGTCATCAGGTTTTCTAAGCTGACCACAACCGCCTCTTTTTCAAGGGCGCGCAGGATCAATTCCTTGGGCAGGCTGGCCACGCGTTCAAAGCCGGGTTTCAGGATATCCATCCAGCGGCCGACAAAGCTGGTCTTTTCCTCAAGCTCCGGCGCAAGACCGCAGCACATGTCATGGCAGCCCTTGACCCCGCCGCAGTTGGAATGGCCCAAGACGACAATATGGGCGACCCCCAACGAGGTGACCGCATATTCCACCGCCGCCGAGGTGCCATGACGCTCACCATCGGGGTTATAGGGCGGCACCAGATTGGCGATGTTGCGGTGGATAAAGAACTCCCCCTCATCCGCCCCGAAAATCGAGGTGACATGCACCCGGCTGTCGCAGCAGGAAATCACCATGGCGCGCGGATGCTGGCCGCTTTCGGCCAGACGGCGGTACCAAGCGCGATTGTCTTTATAGGTGGTGGCTTTCCAGCCCTGAAACCGACTGACGAGATAAGCGGGAAGGGGGCGTGCGGTGGCTGACATGGTCGGCGTCCTGCGATTGTCTTGCCGGTTGGGTTAGGCCGCATTCGCGGAAAATGCGAGAGGGATTATGGGCCATTCCCCCGCTTTTCTGCCCCGGGGTGAACCTTTTCTTCAGCACGATACGCCACTCTGGGGCCGGGTGTTGCAGAAAGGGTGTGTCATGGCTTTGGAAAACGTGGTGGCCTTGCCGGTCAGGGAACGGGTCCGGCAGGATTCCGAACCGATTGCCACCATCTACCGCAATCTGGGAACCGCCTCGGCCGAGCAGGTGGTGACGCGCGCGCT
>Ga0315908_10002202_pt1 | contig 14384 bp, 13 predicted proteins | sample LakEriMetagenome_12_FD_203520 | JGI IMG/M metagenome (GOLD analysis project Ga0315908, IMG submission 203520) | Freshwater fungal communities from buoy surface, Lake Erie, Ohio, United States - Buoy 4 MA124 | ecosystem: Environmental > Aquatic > Freshwater > Lake > Lake biofilm | place: USA... | reverse complement strand
GCACATTATATTATTATTATTAAAAATATTTATAATTATTATTTATCTTTTCTAATCCTAAAATCAAATCAAATTTTAAATTTCACTTTAATAAAATAAATTAAATTTACATAATGAAATTACAAATACTTATTATCTAAATGAATTGAACCCTAATTATTATAAAACAATTTAATGATTTAATTTTTTTCTTTGTTTTATAAATCAAATATTTATATTTCTATTCAAGATAATTCAAAAGGTAAAATATAGTTAACATTATCATACAATAATATTTCATTATCATTATGATGATTGAAATCAATTACTAACTTTATTTTAAAATTTTAATATTTACATTATTTTAAGATTAAGAATTAAATACTTTTTAAATTTACAAATATTTAAGTGTTGAAATAGGATGATAAAATTATAACAATATTAGAAATTAATATTGTTAATTCATACTTTAAATATTTTCTTAATTTGAATAATTATTTTAATTATAATAAATTTTAGGGTTTTTTTTTAGATTAATATCTGATTTAATTAAATCAATTTAATTTAATTTTGTTTAAATACATATTTTATGACAAAAATAAATTATTTAATTTTATTATTTTATTTCTTATATATTTTAGAAATTTTAAATCAATTTTATTTCATTTTAATCACATTCTATTAATTATATCATAAAAAATAAATTAAATTAATTTTTTTAATAAAATAAATATAAATAAAATTTAAATTAATTTATACATTAAAAACAAAATGGACATCTATTAAAGATTTAGCATAAATTTCTTTTTAAATCAGATTAAAAAATTTTCCAATCTATTATTATTTTAAATTTGATAAATACTTTTTGATTATAAAATTTCTAATATTTCTTCATCTAATTCCATTTTTTCCTATTTATATATATTAAAAATTTCATCTAAATTAAATAGTATTTCTTCATTTATAAATTCTTTTTCTATTTCAAAGTCATTTAATAGATCTATATTTTTATCATTAAATGATTATTCTTATATTAAAAATTTTTCATTATTAAATTTTTCACTTGATAACCTTAAATTGATAATTAAATTTAATTTTACTTTCAAATACAAAGAAAATTTGATTAAATATTATTATCTGAATTATTGAGATCTTAATTAAATTCAAAGATATATTTTTTTTTTTAATTAGATGACCAATTAATTTCATCATTTGACTATTTTCTTTTAATTTAATTAACAAACTCTTAAGGAATTTTTATTTTCAAATGACTTTCATTAAAATTTTATTGTCCCTTAAAATGTTAATCATCTTAATCTTAATTTTTATTAATTTTTTCCTAATCTTAGAAAAAGTATGCCATAATTTATTATAAAATTTTAATTGCGATAATAGTTTAAAAATAAAATTTAATAAATTATATTTTACACTATTTGTTTATATTATATATATAGTTTATCAAAAATATTAAGGATTAAATTTTTTTAAATCATTTACAATATTTAATTTTAAATTTGTTTAAAGCTATTTATAAAAATCACTTTGATATATCAAATTAATATTATCCTTAAAATATTTAATTAAATTTAATAAATAAACATATAAATAAATAAAATATTTATAAAAAAATAAAGTATTTGTGTAAAAATTTTCTATTTATTTATATTACTTATTTTGTTTAATTATTATTTTAACTTTTTTATATTAAATAATTAATTTAATCCCAATTTTTTTGTTATTAAGTTGTTAAAAGATTATAAAAACTATCTGAATTAATATTATTAATATTTTTGTCTGATAAATTTATATTTTCTTAAGATAAACTTTCTATAATATTTTTATTTTTAATTTGTTTAGTTAAATTAGTTTAAGATTATTAATATTTATCTATATTTTCTGTACCACAGTCATTTTAGTTTTAATATTTAAATATTTAATGAAATGCTTTTGAATTTTATGTATTATTAAATTAAATTATTTGATTAATTATATTTTTAACAAAATTTATTAATGTCTTAATTCATAAAATATCGGGATGATTTTTATTAGAATAAATTGTTTTTCTAATGGTAAAACAATCTTGTAAATATTTTAAAGAAGATTATGAACTTCCTTCTTCGAAAAGAATTTTTCCTATTTATTCATAACAATCAGCTGTAAAATTATTTACTTAACTAACATTTTAAATTCTTATTTATAAAACTTTCTAAAATAATTTTAAAGATTTTTGATATTCTTTTTTCTAAAATAGAATTATACCTTTGTTATAATAATAGTCTTAAATATATTCATCAAGTAGATAATCTTTATTTTCAATTTATCTTAATTACTTTGACTTTTTAAAACAAATTAAGCTTTTATTATGCATTTTTTATTCAAAATAGAAAACTCCCATTTAAAAATACCAATCTGATAAAATTAAATTATCGCTATTGTATTTAATCTATAACATTTTAGCATATTATATATATAAAATTTCACAATTAATAAAATCTCCAATTTATAAAAATAAATTAGCTATTATACTTAAACAATATAAATTATTTTAATTATTAGTTTAATTCTAAGTATTTATTTAATTATCAACTTATTCATTATTTTAAACTTCATTCATTATTATTTCCATAAAATTTTATTTTAATTTTATTAAATTTTATCTAGCCAATTAAATTTCATCTTATAATATTAATATTTTTATCTAAAATATATTGTCAACTAAATATTCAGAATAATTTTTTTTATCTTCTTAAAATAATTATAAACTCAATGGCATTATTTACTTATTAATAATGTAGAAACATTAATTAATTTAGCTGCTGTTATTAAAATAATTTTGTAATAAATTTAATCTTAATTATTATCAATCTTATTTTAAAATAAGTTTATCTTATTTATTATTATTATTACTTATTTTTTTATTGGTATTTTATTATTTATTTTTAAAATCTTAATTACTATTTATTTAATAATTATTTGTTTAATTCAAAAAATTTGTTTGAACATTCTCTTGGTCTTTTTTTTTTTAATATTTGTTATGAGAATTACTTTTCTTTTTATCATTCCTTACTATTTCTACATTTTTTAATGCTATTATTTATTTTACAAGTTTTTTCATGCTTTTTGTTTTTTATTCAGGTTTTTTTAAAGTGTGATTAGTATTTTACTTTAATAATATTTTATTAGTATTTTTATTACAAATATATTGATGTTCAGGCCAATCAGATTTTTAATGTAGTTCAGAGCAATAAAATACATTATTACAAATAGGACAACATAGTATTGTTTATTTAGGACAAATTTTACATTAGAATAATTTTATATTGTTTGAATCTTTATCTATTTATTATTATTGTAAACTGTTTAAATAAGTCTTGTGTCTTTTTGTATTTATTTTTTAAAAATCACTTTAATTAATCTATTGCTAATTTATAAATGAACTTTGTTTCATACTCTATAAAAGTTCATTTTCTTAATTGGAAAAAATCATTTAATTTAAACTTTCATCTGAGTCAGACATTCAGTTAAATATTAAATATTTTTATAAATTTAAAATAAAATTAGAAAAATTAATTATAGTAAAAATTATAATATAATATTATGAGTAAATCGATTTTAACGGGAAAAACATTTAAGGCATTAGGTGCTGAAAATGAGAAATTAGGAAATTTAGATGATTAAATGAATGAAATGAAATCAGATTTTATTGAAATGAAAAGAACAAGAGATGAAGCAAAGAAATAATTAGAAGCAAAATTTTAAGATGTTTATAGAAAAATATAACTTACTTAAGATTTTATTACTAGTGAAGGAAAGAGAATAAATGATACTTTATTAGCTTTTAGTAGTAAATTCGATAACAAACTGAATAGTTTTGATTAGAAATTATCAGAGAGAATAGAATAATTATAAACTTAATCAGATACTCGATTTTCAGAAGACAGAACCCGATTAACAAATTTAGAAAAAGGACTAGAATAAGAAAAAGAAGACAGAATAAAAAGCATAAATGATAGCAATAAGAATATTGGAGATTAGCTTCAGAAATTATAAGATGGACTGGAAAATGAAAAGAATACAAGAGAGAGAAGGGAAAAGGAAATAGAAAGAGCTATTAGTGATTTAAAGTACAAATTGATGGAAAGTTTAGATTTAGAGAGTCAAGATAGAAAGAGTTCAATGCTTAAGTTTAAATAGGAAATGAATTCTAATTTAGATAGTTAAAAAAGACTTAGTGAAGGTTTTCATTAAAAGAGTGTTGATGAGTTTAATTTACTTGTTGATAATGTAATTAAGGAAGTTGATAATAGGTTTAATCATTAAGATCAGATTGTTGATAATCTTAGTAATGTTGTTAAGACCTTTTAAGACACTCTTAAAGTTATTGGCAGTGATGTTTGAGGAAAATACATATATATCAAAATTATTTATAATCAATACAATAAATATAATTATTAAATAAATGATTTATTATTGAATTATATAATCAAAGAATCTTGATATTATGAATATTATTAGCAATATAACCTCTAATTCTTTAATTGGCAGTGTAATTCTTATCATTGCAATCAATTTCCTTAAACTCAATGTAATTCTTATCATCACATTTCTAATTTGTGATATCTTTAGTAACTTTCAAACTTCCATCTAATTCTAACCCATTTATGACCACATCTTCTTATATAATAAGAGTTGAATTTGCACTAATTTTAATTTATCCTTTTAATTTCTATTACAATTCTTTAAAAGTCACTCCAAGTTTAGGTCCCAATATTATTTTAGGACCCATTTGCAATTGAATTCCTTTGAAATCCTAAATAGCTTATTATTCTATTTAAGCCCCTAATAACTCCATAATCTTAATGTTTTGCAAATAAAAGTCACTTTCACAACTGCTAGCTGATTCTGGACTAAGTCCTTATTTTTATTTGTCTTTTGCTGATTAAATATCATTTTTGCAAGTAGTGAAGCAAAATATTCGATCTAATTAACTAAAACCTACTCTATCTCCTGATTCTAGTAATTTTGGATAATCTTACATCATACATTCTAATCTAGAACTGCTCTTAAATTCTACTTTTTTTTCATCCTATTATAATTAAATTAATATATTATGATTATATGATAATATGATAAAAGTATAACAATATAATGAAATGTTAAATTATACCTTATATTTAGGATTAATAAATTCTGTAATTTATCCTTGTGTTTTAGCAAGTGTTTTAATATAGTCTTTAATTTAGAAAATAAGTGAATTAATATTTCCAGGGTAGACACTAAATCCATTATGATCAACTTACTCTTTCTAACCTCCTAATACACTCTATATCTAATTATACTCTATATTAATAGTAAGACTTTTATTATTATTTTTGTTAACTAGGCTCATAATAGCTCCAACTGCTTCTCCTGGCTTCCTTGGGACAGTAATGCTATTCATCTCCAGATCGAACTCTTTACTAATTCCTAAAACACTAGGATAACTCCTAAATACAGCCGGATTAGTATCTTAAAAGAACACTAACCATTTTTTACCCTGTTCATAGAATTTCTAGGCCAATTAATTTTAATAAATTAAACTGTGAATATCCCCATGTCCATGAGGCTTTGTTTCTATTTCAAGCTTGTCTTTAATCATAGCAAATCTACCTAAATTATCGATCATTGCTGGGTACTTCTCTTATTTTATCACATATAATTGTGATAATCCAAAGTTCTTATTTTTCTAAAGGAATTCATGTGTTAGGTCTGAAGTATCACCTGAAACCATTATAACTAAAGGGATAGAGGTATTAAGTTTGGATTCAAAGGCTTTTATATAGGAAATATAGTATTCAAGATAGGATTGATTTGTGATTGATTCTAATGAAATTGCAATTTTAATTCCACTATAACCCAATCTTTCTCCCAGACCTCCAGCTAATAATACAAAGCAAGTGTCTTTCATTTCTTACATTCCAATTTCTTCATATTTCATTATTTCTTCTAATTTGCTTAATTCAAGGGTTTTTCCTAGAGGAATACTTGCAGTGTAGTCTGAATAAGGATTTATTCCTTTTAGGTTCATTTCTAGTTGTTGTTAAGCTGTTTATACATATTGTTTTATTCCTCCTGGAATTATTTTTTCTAAATGTAAAACTTGTTATGCGAATACTTATCGTTCTTCCTTAGAAAAATTATCTATATTTTATAGTAAATGTTCTTAATTATTTTCTAATAATATTTTGTAGGCTTACTATTCAAAATCAAAATATTTCTCCATTTTATTTTATTTTTATTTTTTATAATATCTAGCGTAATTTTTAATATCTAGTATTATTTATATATTGTTATTATCTATAAATATTAAAATTTATTTCTATAAATAATAAAATAAATTAATAAATAAAAAATTAATTTTAAAATCCATCTATTTATTATTTTACATTAATTAAATATAAAAATAATTTGAATTAATTAAAAACTATTTATTTATTACTATTTTTTAAAATGATTCATTAATTTAAAAAAATCTAAAGAATATTTAATTAAATTGTCAAAATTAAAGTTAAATTTTAAATTTTCTTTATATTTCTCTTAATGAAATGAACCTTATATATTTTTTTTAAACTTCAAATGAAACTTATATATTTAAATTTTAATATTTTATAAAAAATAAAGTGTTGATATTAATAATATGTAAATATAAAAATTAATATATTTAATAAATATAAATAAATAAAAATAAAATGAATTTGATTTATTTATTTTATAAAGAATTTATATTGCATATATTAGTAATTCTTGGATTTATTTCCATATTAATTTTTGAGATACCAACAATAATATTTCCTAGCATAATAAAATCCTTTCTATCAACATTTTATTTTTTCTTTTTAGAATTTTATAGCATATTTAAAAATAATGTCTTCAAAGAAAAATTAATGATATTGTTTTATTTACCTTTATAATTTATGTATTTATTTAATTAAATTTATATAGAATTCCTTTTAAATTTATTTTTATTGGAATTGATTATTCAATCTAAATTTTGATAGTGTTTATTTTAAAATCATACTAAAAAAATTAAAATAATAAAATATTAATTTTTAAATATATCTAAAAATCTTTTAGAGATGTTATTAGTAAGTTCAAAGAAATAAATCAATTAAAAATAAATCAAAATTAAAATGAATAAAAAGAGGAGAATATTTTCAATAATTAAGAATATAATAATGATGGCTATGAAGAAAAAGAATTTTTCTAAATTATATTTAATATTTTAATTGGAATAATTGGTAGTATAATTTTATCTGGAAGTTTATTAATTATAAATTCTTTTCTTATATTTGCAATTTTTATAAGAATATTAATTTATTTTAATAGCAATTATATTAATGAATTGAATATTAATAATGTTAATTATAAATATAATAATTTATAAAAACTTGAAAATATATTTTACTGCTATAAAAAAAAAGTAGAAAATTAATTTTCCAATAATGTAACAAAATTTGATTAATTTGTAGAATACTTTTATGATTAATCTAAATAATATATTTAAAATACATGCCATGATCATTAAATATAAGTTAAAAAAAAAAGATTAAATTAAATAATATATAGTTTAGACGAAGAAAAATATAAAATATTAATAGATATATTAATAAACTGGATTTTATAGGAAGAAAAATAAAAAATAAATTACGATTTTAATATTAATATATAAAATATTTATTAAAATTTAAATTTAAGTTTGATTTATGATTAAGATTAATAAGAAAAATTAATTAACTGTTCGCTGTTAATAAAATACTTTTATTTTCCTTTTTTTTTATTAATAAGTATTATTTTAGCCTTTATAATGAGTATAATTACTTATATGGTATTTTCAATTACTTATATGATTATTGGTTATAATGAGATCAGTAATAATTAAAAATTGATTGAAAAGATTATATTTTCATTTAAATAAATTTTAAAATAATTCAAAAAGTTTTAGATATTTTTAGATATTGAAGATTTAACTTAATTTTCAACTATAACCACATTAATAATTATAACTTTACTTTATTTATAAAATATTTTAAGCAACTTATGATGAATCATATGTATTATTAATATTTATTTAAGTTTAAAATTATTAAAGTATTAAATATAATAATTAATTAATATTTTATTTATTAAAATTAATTTCAGTTTATTAAAAATTATCATTTTTATATCATTTCAAGCCACTCTTCATCAAACCCAGCTTAAATTCTTAGCTAAGAATTTATAGGTTAAATAACTTTAAGATTATATTTTTTCAAAATATGTACAAAAAAATGTCTATAACTTTAATTATGCATTTAACATAAAATTTTAAACCATTTTATTCCAATTTTAACATGATCAATTTCTTAAAGTATAATATTATCAATAATTTAATTTAACTCTTTGTTATTTAACATATTACTAAAATGTTTTACCGAAGAATCTAAAGCTTTTGCTTCTGAAAATATAGATAATAAGGCAATTCATTCCCTAAAACAGTGTTTAGTTTTATTTGTTTATAATAATAATCCAGTGTGAGATCCTATTTGTCCATAATTATAACCGTTCTTTTATAAAATAGAATTTAGTTCATAAAAATGATTAGTTTCTTCTAAAATAATTTTTAGAAAATCCTTAATAAATTATTTTTTTAATTAATTGTCAGATATCTCTTTTTAAAATCACAATAAAGTATCAGCATAAGATTTAAATGCATTATATTCAATATGACATAAACCGTGGATTAAAATAATTAATCTTTAATTTTTCATTTATTTTTTTTAATTTTCTATCTGTTATTGATCCATAATTTATAAATTTTATTAATATTTATAACAATTATCCTCATAATTTTCTGTAAATTTAAGAAATTAAGTATCGTAATTATTTTCATAATTTTATTTTATTTATTGAATAATTTCTAAATAATTATAATTTTCATTGACTTAATTTAAAATGTCCTGTAAAAAATAATTTTTAATCACACTAAATTTTTTAATTTAGAAAAAATTCAATTAATATATTTATATTAACTATTTTTTTATCATTGTTTTAATATAAATTATTTATATATAATAGATTTAAATATAAATATTTAAAAATAAAATTAAAATTATATAAAAAAAATATTGATAATTTATTTCAACTAAATAATCTATCAAAAAAGCTTCTTGGTTTTTGTGGTTAAATTTATTTAATTTAAACAGTAGATTATCTTACTGAGTCTAGTTTTTAAGTTAATTTTTTTTATCCAATACAAAAATTAGATGTGCCATGTTAAAACCGATTTTCTTCAGCGTTTGATAATAGTTTATGAAACTAACCAGATTAAATCATTGAATCAATTTTTTTTTAAATGGCAAGTAATTACATAATATTTAGTTCACTCAAATATTAATCTAATAATCGCCATTTAGCATCATTAAGACCTGTTAAATTATAATATTAAAGTGGATTATAAATTAAACTATAATCAGTAAATAACTAGAATTTAAAATCTAGAAATTTAAAGCTATCTTCTATAAATTAAATAGTAATCAAATTATTTTTTATTTATTTTTAATAATTTTTATCAAATAAATCAAAATACCATAATGATTTTAATTAATCAAAAGATGTATTATTTATTATTATTACACCTCCTTCTTTTAAAATTCTATTACATTCACAGATTATATTTAGCAATATTTTTTATTTTTATTTATAAGTAATTTATTCAATATCTGTGATTTATTCTTCTTAATTTATTTCTTAATGTAATTCTTAATCTATATTTTCTTATTTATTAAGTTTGAAAAAATATTCTATTAAGTTTTCAACTTAAAATAACAATATACAGTCAAATGAATTATCTTCAAATGGAAATTTTTCTCATAAATCAGTATATTTAATAATTGTATTTTAATAGTCGCTAGTCTTTGATATCATTTATAATCTAATTTAATGCTTTTGCAATAAAATAAAATATCTATTAACAAATGGAGATAATTTTTCAATATAATTACTTATACCACATCCAATATCTAATAAATCTCCATGAGGTTTTATTTATGATAAAATTAGTTAATAACCAACTGCTATTCTATCTTCATTATTATAAATTTATAAAGCTGACTCATCGTTTTTTTCAAATAAAATTTTAGATAATCTTTTCATTTTTAAACTCCAATAAACTTATTTATTTTATTTATATACAATATTCACCGTTATAATAAAATATAAATATTATTATAAAAATATAATAAATAAAACAATATAAGTAAAATAAATATTAATAAAAAGAATATAAATATAATAATGTAAATATTTAATATAAAAAATATAATAAAATATAGATATAAATGCCTAAAACTTGCTATTACGAATTATTAGGAGTGGATAAAAACGCAACTTAATCAGAGATAAAAAAACAATATCGTTTAAAGGCTCTAGAATACCATCCTGATAAATCTTAACATAGTAATGCAAAGGAAATGTTCCAAGACATAAACGAAGCTTATCAAGTATTATCAGATCCAAATGAAAGAACTTGGTATGACAATCATCGATAATAAATTCTAAATGATAGAACTGATATGACAGAAGAAGAAGCAAGCAGAGAAGCATTTGGTGGAATCGATATTAATAAATATTTCACATCAGCTTGTTATTAAGACTTTTCAGATTAGCAGTAAGGATTCTATACAGTTTATCGCAATCTATTTGAACTTATTAAGATTTAGGAAACTAAAGCATATTAAAATAATCAATAAGATTCAGATGATAGCGAAAGTGGAGATTATATTCAAATGCCTGGATTTGGAGATTCTTAGAGTCAAGAAGAATCCACCTTATTTTTTTATTCTTAATGGGATAATTTCACTTCTTGTCAATCTTTTGTGTGGGCTGATAAGTTTAATATTAGGGAAGCTTAAGACAGATTTGAAAGAAGATATATTGAAAAAGCTAATAAAAAGGAAAGATAGAAAATGAGGACTGAATTTGTTAATATTATTAGGGATCTTGTTGAGTTTGTTAAAAAGAAGGATCCAAGGTATAAAAGGATTGTGGAGAATTAATAGGAAGAGATAAGGATTAAGAATTAATTGAAATTGGAGTAGGAGTTGTTGTTAAAGAAAAAAAAAGCAGAAGCCAAGTAGAAGGCAAGGGAGGAGGAGTAGAAGAGATTTTTAGAGGAATAGCTTTAATAGGAAAATAATCAATAAGATAATCTAAATGATGATAATAAATATGATTATGATTAATATGATGATATTTATTATTGTTAGTTATGTGATAAAGAGTTTAAAAGTGATAAATAATTGGAAAATCATAATAATAGTAAATTGCATAAAAAAAATTACAAAACTCTTTTGGAAGAAGTAGGAGATAAAGAGGAAGTTGAAAAAATATTAGCCTAATAACAATAATAATAATAAAAGTAATCAAATTTTGATAAATAATAAAAATCTGAAGATTACGATAATTAAAATTAGGAGAATACTAAAAATGATGTTGAAAATTAGTAATAAGAAAATGTTAAAAAAAGTAAGAGGTCTAAAAAAAATTAAAAATAATAATAAAAAACTAACTAATGTATAATATTTTAATTTATTATTTAGAAATTATTGAGGAATTGTAATAAAATTAAAATATTAATGTAAAAGAAGAATAGGAAAGGAAATAAAAAGAAGAAAATGAAAAATTGGAAAAAGAAAAATAAAAAAAAATTGAAAAGGATCTATTAAAAGCATAATTCAAAAGTAAAAAAAATTAAAAAAAGGATGAAAATATATTAAAATAATAAGAAAAAAAGTAAGAAGATAATGAAGATGATGAAGATAATGCAGATTTCAATGATTAATTTTTTAAAAAAATAGAAAATTAAAAAAAAGAAAAAAAATAAAAAGAAATAATTGCACAAAAATAAAAGCAAGAATAATAAAAACTAATTGAAAAAGAAGTTTAAGAGATTGAAAAATAAATGTAAGATTTATTAAAAAATTCAAAAAATTAACAAAAAAAATAAAGAGAAGAAGAGCATGCAAATAAAAAAAATATTGAAAATACTTAGAAAGAAAGTACTTAAAAAGTATAAAAAATAAAAGATAATAATAAAAAAATAAATCAATAAGAATAAATATTAAATAGTGATGATGATTTAGAAAAAAATATTAATCGCAATTCAACAAAATAAAAAAAAGAAAAAAAAGAGAAAATAAATAAAGAATTATAGTGTTAAACTTGTAAAACTTAATTTGAAAGTAAAACTAAATTATTTTAACACATTAAAGAAAAAGGTCATGCTGTATTTAAATGATATACATTATATTATTTATATTAGATTAAAAATATTTGATGATATCAAATAAAACGTTATTTAATGTATAAATAAACCAAATTAAATTTATGGCTAAATATATTTATAAAAAAATATAATATGAATATAAAAAGTATCCTATTTTTATACCTGTTATTAGTTTCCATCAGAATTAATTCGGAAAGTGTTAAATCTGAATTAAAAAATTAAAAATAAAAAGAAGAATAATCAAATGAATACCAAAATGATTAACAAGAATTAAACTATAACAGTAAATCTTGAATTTAAGATAAAATCATAGAAGATTTGCAATAATATAAGAATAATAATTATGTGAATTTTATATATGGCATGAGACAATAAAAGTTATTTTAGATAATAGAAAAAAATAAAAAAAAAATAAATTAATTGAATTTAAATGTTTTTTATATTTAAAGATAACCTTGTAATTTTAAGGAGAATAGCAAACTAAAATTAATAAAAAATGACAGAAAATATGAGTTATTAAATAAACATTTAAGAGCTCATCATAAACAAAATCATCATAAACCAACTCATCATAAACAAAATCATCATAAACAAAATCATCATAAACCAACTCATCATAAACAAAATCATCATAAACAAAATCATCATAAACAAAATCATCATAAACCAACTCATCATAAACCAACTCATCATAAACAAAATCATCATAAACGAACTCATCATAAACCAACTCATCATAAATCTGCTTAGAAGAAAGTTATAAAGAAAGAAGTTCATTTTAAACCTAATAAGTAGAAATTAATTATTAAGAAAGGAGTTATTAATAAAAGTAATAATGGAAAAAAAGTTGGACATATTAAAATAAAAGTAAAAAGAAGTTAAATTAAGAAAGGAAAGAGTAGTGATTTAGTAGATGGTGTTGAAGGAATAGGCGCAGGTAAAGCATCAGCAGCAGGATCATCTGGAGCTGGTGAAATAGTTGGGAGTAATGCTGCTTATAATAATTAATTGTCAACTAATCTTTAATCTGGATCTAGTAATACTAATACTAATGAGAATAATAATAATATTAGAAATCCTAATAGTAATCATAGTAATAGTAATAATAATAGCAATCCTAATAAAAATAGCAATGGTAATAATAATAGCAATAGTAATAGTAATAATAATAATGGTAATAATTATAATAGTAATGGTAATATAAATAATAATAATAATAGTAATGGTAATAATGATAATAATAGTAATTAAAATAGTAATAATCGAAATAATTAATAAAATTATCCTGCTAATAGATTTGTTAATTGTAGAAAATTAAATGAAAGGCAGTCATTAAACTTTATGCCTTCTAAATTATAATAAATAATAAATAACGGATATGTTTCTATAAATAATTATATGTGTGATTGTAAAAAATAATATAGCTCTGGTTAATATAATTATAATATTGGAATGAATCAAAATTAATAAAAAAGTTTTGATAATTAAAATCAAAACAATTAATAATCATTATATATTCCTAAAAATGAAAAATAAGTTATTAACTAATAATATAGATTTGGATATCCTTATTATTAATAAAATAGTCCCGATTAATAATATCATTAATAATATTAATCATAATAATATTAGCAATAATATTATAGGTAATATTAATATTATATTCCATATTAATAATAATAAAAATAATTGCTATAATAACAAAAATTATTAAATTAATAATAAACTTAATAATAATCAAATTCAGAGAATAATTAACCTATTTTGGTTAAATAAGATTAAAATCAAAAATAATTATAAGAAAATAAATTAATTATTACAATAAAAGTTAAAAAAAATCAAAATTTAAAATAAAAAAGTGTTAAAATAACATATAAAAGTGAATAATTTAAAAAAATTAGAGTAGTAAAAGGTCATTAAAAAATTTAAAAAATTAAACAAATTAATAAAGTAAAAATATAATATACAACTGTATAATATAAAAAAATAGGAAAAATAAAAAGAAATAGAATTAAACATAAAAAAATTCATAAAATTAAAAAAATAGGAAAAATAAAAAGAAATAGAATTAAACATAAAAAAATTCATAAAATTAAAAAAATAG
>Ga0315908_10002200_pt1 | contig 14395 bp, 9 predicted proteins | sample LakEriMetagenome_12_FD_203520 | JGI IMG/M metagenome (GOLD analysis project Ga0315908, IMG submission 203520) | Freshwater fungal communities from buoy surface, Lake Erie, Ohio, United States - Buoy 4 MA124 | ecosystem: Environmental > Aquatic > Freshwater > Lake > Lake biofilm | place: USA... | reverse complement strand
TAATTAGTCTTACAACTGATTGGCAATTTCAGGATCAATTTTTGATCTAGTAGTAGGCTCAAGTGCTATAGATAGAGTTCCTCTTTTGAGAACAATAGGAGTTGGATCTTCATCAAAAATAGTTTTAGTTTTTTCATGAGCAATTCCATAATGATGTTAAGTAGTTCTAGCCTCGACGAAAGTGGCGTCAGGGACGGGCTAATTAGGAGGAATAATATCAGTGATTTTCTTGAATAACTTACATTAAGAATGATAGACAACTTCTCTATCTCCCATTTCAAAAGTCTTTCTGTTATTAGTAGTACCAGAAGATACGACTAAATTTTGAATAGAGGTTAAATGCAACTTAGTAACTATGTAAGGGTCTTTAAACACAAACCAGTGAACATCTTCATTACAAGGAGGTTCAGTGTCACTTCCCATATAACTATACCAACTATTTGTAAAAGTATCATCACTGAACAGGTAGCTTTGAATTTTTATCTGAGCATCAACACACTTCTCAGTATTGAAGTTTGTTGTCAATCTCTTAGGCCAGGCCAATAGCGAAAATGATTCAATCATCTTAGAATTCGATAATGCAATTGTATTAAGATCAAATTTTGAATTTATCGCTTTTAAGTATTCTACCATACTCATTCCACTATATAATTTCTTCTGGTCCATATTTTTATTATTTTTTCTGTATTATTCATCTGCATTAGCAACATCTTTATCAGCTGACATTTTATTAAAATCATAGTCCAACAAGAAAGCCACTGCTAATCTTGATTCTCCATTTGTATGATAGATCTACATTTCACCAGCAAATCCTTTACCATCTATTTTATGCTCTGATGGGAATTTAAATCTAATTTCATAGGCTTTGAATTCATTTGCTCTTCTTTTGTGATCCAAATAAATTAAGTCTCCAAACTCACCTGTAATTTTAGTTTCCCATGGCATGACTTTAGCAACAATGGTCTTGGTTTCGATAGAGTTAAATTATAATTTTGGAACAGGATCAGGAATTAAATTTTCAGTAAGAATGTTAATAGGAGACTATTATTCTCCATCAGGACACATACATGGCCATCTAGACTAAGCTCTGTAATTCCATCCTTTAGGGTTTAAACAAGCAGCCTATTGGAATTATAATAGATTCTCTAGTCCATAAATACCATTAACTTTCAATCCATAAATTAAGACTTACATGACTAATGCTTATCTCCACTCATCAGCTTAGCCTTCATCAATAGAACAGACCTACCAATCTTATTTAGTGGCTACCTTGGTATCCTGTACTAAGAAGCAGTAGTAACTCTAAGGAGACTCTGAGTCTCCAAACATCATCTTCTGAACTAACCCAATATTCTCACAACATTGTCCCATCTTCACATTATCACCAGTAGGGTCATAGATATCTTAAATTCTTATTGATCCTTCAACTCCTCTATAACCCACATCCTTATCATTAATGAAGAACAAGTTGTCATCGTTCAACATCAAATGAACTACTTTAGCTTATTAATCCTTTACACTTAGTCCTTCTCTGCTTACCTTCACCATCATTGAATCTTCCTTTACATCTTTAGTAGGATCACTTCCTTAAGGATTACTATCATACTTCATTTGAGCTACACTGTTCTTTTCCTCTTGTTCTGCTAGTTAGTCTTAATCCATTTCATGTTCATAATAAAATAAGTCAGGATACTTGTTTATTTTCTAAGCATCTGACTTCAAAGACTTAATGTCTTTCTCAATTTTATCCTGAGCTGCCTTTTGCTTAGCTAACAAGGCTTATTGTTTCTTAAAATCTTCACTCTAATTCTTTGGTAGTTTTGTTTCTTTATTTTTCTAAGTAATCATTGATAATACTTTTTTTTCCAAAGACCCTTCTCTCATTTTCAGTACTACTTTACTTTTACTTTTACTTTTTACTTTATTTCTTGAGGAAAGAGCCATCGTATACACTGCCATGATTAAGCATAGGAAGTATAGTTTATTCATTAAGTATAAAATTTATTATAATCAGAAATAAAGATTAAGATATTAATGATTGAATTATAAAAATATCAAGATTATAATTTATTGCTGATTAAATTTGAAAGAATCTCAATAAGTTTTACTAACACTGGTCTCATTTGGATTTTTTAATTGTTTGTAGAAATATCCTTCTCTTGAATTGTTTACTGAATCACTTCCAAAACTTTGTCTGATAATTTATCGAAACATTCTTTAAAGTTCATCTTTTTGAAGAAAGGAATATTCAATTTGCTTTCATCTTTTCTCAAGTAAACTTTGTTATTTTTCACCATAAATAAAACTTTAACTAACTCTAAATTTAAAGGGTCTTGTTTATTTTGTAATATCTGCACTAATTCATTATCTTCACTATTTGTTAATTTGAATTAATTACTAAATGATTAGCTCAAATTTTATTTAGGTTATTATTCTTGTTAATCTTATTCTTTATTTTCATTTGCGTTCTTTTAATCACTTGATAAAATATTCTCAATTTCCTCTTGAAGCTACTAATAATCTTTTCTATTTGATGATATAATTGTTATTTTTTTTTCTTCTTAAACTGTAGTAGTACATTCTATATTTTTATTTGAAATTATATGTTAAGCTTAATCTACATTATTATTGACACTATAGTCTTCATTATTTTTAAGAATCTTAATTTATTATTCATATTGATTTTCATCATAATTTTAATTGTTAATGATATTATTATGGTTATTATTTTCAAATTAAACACCATTTTATGCTGACTTTTCAGCAACATTAATAACTAGTTAAGTATTTTTGTAGATATAAGCCGCAATAAGAATATCTTATTCTATTTAAGCTAATTCTTATTCTAAGTTATTAATTTCTAATAAACATTAATCTACTTTTTCTTTTACTTTTTTTTCAAACTTAGGATCCATGATTTATAAATCAAATTAAATTATTAAAATAAAAGATTAATATAAGAATAATTATTCAAATAATTATGGAAGTTCTAGATTCTGATTTGTAATCATTAAACCCTGAAGATTTTGAAAGCGACTGTGAACCTCCTTAAGATTAAATTTTAGACTAAAAATTAGTTTATAAATCTGATATGATAAGAGTTTATAAACAAATTTTAAAAGTCGGAAAGTCAATAGATAAACCTGCAAAATATGATAAGGTTTAGATAAGAATAAGGAAAATTTAATAAGATTAATCAGAGTTATAAGATAAAAAAAATGAAATAAATTAATTTCACAGAGAATTCAGTTAGTTATTATAATAAAAAGTCTAGGAATTCAATTTAGGATTAAATTAAAATTAAGAATGGTTTGTTGAAAACATAGTCACTAACATGAAGAGAGAAGAAATTAATTTGATAATTATTTAGAAATTGAAGTTGGATTCAGGAGTTAAGGTTGTGCATTCATAAACTTTTTATTAAATTCAGTTAATTGATTATTTAACTGTTATCGATTTAGATATGGATTTTAACTATTTAAAAACTATAATTAGAAAGGGAAAAGGAAATTAAAGGGTTTAATCATCAGATTTATTAGATTTGACATTACGATTATACTATTTTTCTCATTCATAATCTTAATTTTAAATTAACTCATCTCCTTAAAACGATTATCAATCATTATAATAATAAGAATTTCAACAATTAGAACAATCATAAAAATAAGAAAAGTCATAAAAATAAGAAGTATAATCATAAAATTAAGAAGAATAAGAAAAATTTTAATAATTAAAATAATAATAAAATGAATAATAATATGAATTAAAAAAAGATGAAAAGCAATATTTAGAATAATTATAATAATAATAATAATCTAAATAATAAATGACAATATTTGAAATCAGTTTAAAAAAATAAAGTTTGAAAGATGCGGTTAAAGATAAAAATATAAAGAAGATAATAGAAGGGATGAAAAATTAAGAAAAATCAAGTACTGAAATAAAAATATGAAGTTATATTGAAAACTTAGAGAAAAATGTAGAATATTTAAATGAATTATAAGAATTAAATGATAATTAAAAAGTGAAAGAACTATATTTAGATATTGACATTGAAATGGTTTATGAAGTGGATGATTTATTTAGCGATGGGTTATTTTTAAAAACAGTTTTAGTTTAAGGTCTGTATTCAGATAGACCCACTAACAATTCTTAAGTCTCCATAAATTTCATGATAATTGATTAATCTCAAAATCTTATATACTAAACTCAGTATTTTCACAAAAATACTCTTTAATAAGCCATTGAATTTTATAAATCATAATCTTAATCTATCTTATAAAAAGATAAATAAAAATAAATCAAACATCTTAAAAAATATGTTGAAGATTAACATAATCATTAAGAAAATGATAAAGATATTGATATAGAATAAGAAAATGATAATAAATTTGATAAAAATAATGGATTAGTATTTTTTTTAGATGAATTTTTTATTTCGAAATTATTAAAAGTCTGTTTAAATACAATGAAGCGAGGAGAAATATGTGAAATGGTAATAAATAACAAAGGTGAAAGAAATGAATATGAAATAAATAAATAGAAAATTTAAAAGAGGTTAAATTACGGACTAGATTATGATTTAATTATAAAGAATAAAAAAAGTATAAAAGATTTAGAATATATGAAATATATAGTAATATTAGACGGATTTAGCGAAGTAAAATATGATTATTTAACATAATAAATAGGGAAAAAATGCATTCAATATGAGTATCGACGAAAAGATTTTTAATGGAAAAAGAAAGAAAGAAATTGGTGTAAAAATGATAGAGAAATAAGAATACAAAAAAGCTCTAAAAATATTTGAAAATACAAACAGTCTGTTTGAATTAGGTATAGATGAAAAGGAGAAAAAAAAAGTGGAAACGATAAAGTTATAATGCCTTATGAATACTTCTTTGGTATTAATGAAATAATTAAAACACTAAGATTGCATCAGAATATTAAAAAAAGTGATAGAAATATCTCCTTCTAACTATAAAGCTATTTATCGATTGAGTTATAGCTATTGGCAGTTATCAGAATATGAAACAGCTTTGAAATACATCAGAGAAAGTGGAGACTATTAAGGTGAAGCCTCATTTATTCAATTAGAGTAGAATATATTGAAGGATTAATAGAATTACAATCAGAAGTAGAAGAAAATATATTCCAATATGTTTTAATGATATGTCATATTTTATTAAAGTGAGGAGAGTTAAATAAATCCTTCTGATAAGATGGTTTGCTGTTACTATTTAAATTGCTTTCCATCTTACACACGTCTGAATTCTAAGACAATTAAGAGTGTTGGCTATCCATTTGTTTTTCCACAAATTTTACCAAGTTATTATTGTTAATATAGAAGTTATTTTCATAGTTATTCTTTACTATTTACGATCTATTTAATTGCTTTTATTATTTTCTATCTTCTTCGTTTTCCTCTGTTTTCATCTTCATTTTATTCTCTGTTATTTAAATATCCACAGATTATGATTTTACTCCTGTTATTAGTTATTATTAAGGAGGGGACATTATTTTCTCAATATTTCCTTTTGAATCCTTTTTGTTCACTTTTTTTTTAAATATTGATTCAAATTCTTGTTATTGTTATTATTTATCTTATATTTCAATAATTTAAGTTTTTTTTTACTATTATTATTCTTTTTTATATTGTTATTTCAGCCAATTTTGAGACTATAAATATGAAGATTGGTAATTTTATTATTTATTAATAGGAGATTATAATTAGATAAATGAATTCTAATTAGAATCAATTATTTCATTACAATTTAATTGAATAACCTGCTAGTTATTCTATTATTATTATTATTATTATTATTAATGATATTCACTTTCATAAATTGTATGTACAGATTAAATATTATAATTTTCTTCGAATTCATCAATATTTATTACTTTCTTTTAATCTCGGTAATTTTCTTCTTCTATTTTTAATTGCTTCATTTTATCTTCTAAAACTTTAATTATAAATAAAAAAAATTACTTTGATTTTAGAATAGTTCTTTATTTTCTCCAAAACTTATTTACACACTTTATAATTAATAATTATTTAAATTTTTTGCGATAAGTTTTATCTAAGGACTATCTTATAATGTCATTACTTTTTTATTGCTTCTTTATTAATTATTTTCCTTTTTTTTATCTGAATTTTCTAATTTAGATTAGTTCTATTATTTAACATTCTAACTCGTTTAAAAACATTAATTATTTTATTTTTCATTCTATTGATAGTTATTATATTTAAATTATTAATATTATTATTACTATTGTAAATTTTATTAAAATTTATAATCGTTTGATTAATTATATCCCCCACTATTTTTTTAAAGATATTCGGATTTTTATTATAATTATATATTTTAAATTAACTATAATTATTTAGATTATTCTTAATTTAATAATTCTTATTATTAATTAAATTCTTAATGTTATATTTTTTATTATTATGATTATAATAATAATAATTTTGTCTATTATTAGTTTTATTATGATGATTATAATAATAACTTTTATTATTATTGCTATTACTATGATTGATTTTAAGAGTGAAGTGAAAATTTAAATTTATAAGATTATGAAGATTAGACTTTGGAAAGAGGAGAAGAATTTTGATTCTGATTCTGATTAATAAACTAGGAATTAGAAGAATGAGAGTTGAGTTAATTGAGTTAATTGGAATGATAATTAGTAGAAGTGTTGTCCTTTCTAGAGGTAGGAGATTGCATTGTCTAAATCAAAGATTTACGATAACTAGTGTTCAATTCCTAAGGTTTTGATAAGTATTAGATGTATGGTTCCACTATTTGTTGTTAATTTAAAAGGCAAAGGATTTCAGTCTAAATATTCTTCACGAAATACAAGAATTATTGATTATTTAAGTCATCATTGAAGTTTATCAAAGTCATTGTCTTGTTATTAAAGCTTTTTATCATCAAATTGTTCTGATTTAATTTCTCATTATAATCCTTTTATACATTTGTTAAAATAAATTTTTATAAAATTAATATTCCTTACTATCAATTATAATTTATTTTTTTATTTATTATCAATTTGATATTATTTATTATAAATTTTATTACCTAAAATACTTTTTCGAAAGGACACTCACTCATGAGATTAATAATTCCTTAATAACTAGTTTAAACATCTTCTTTAAGTTTTTCTAACTCTTCAAAATTATTTTCCAACTATTTCTCGTAATTTTCAAAGTCAATTTAAATCTTATTGAAATTATTTCTTATTTATTCTAAATATTCTTTTCTTATTTAATCTACAATATGAACCATAATTTAATTCATAATTTCTAATTGGTTTTCCTATTCTTTTAACTTATCATTAAGTTGTGCTTTGAAGAATTTAACAAGTCCCTTTTAATCTTCAATTTTGGTTTACTCTTCAAATAACTTTTAAATAAATTGATTAATTTTCAAACACCTTTCTTCTTTTTCTTTAATACTTTTATTATTAATCTGTTAATAATTATTATTATAAGAATTATTTTGCTTATGAAAGAATTAATTAATCTAAGTGTTGAGCTCGAAGATATTAATCTGTTATTAGTTTTTCTGAATTGCACAAGCTTGACAATAATATTGCATACTTTTCTTCTAATTATTATCTTTTTCTATACTAAAAAACTTTGCCTAAATTATTATTTATTTTCATATTTACTTATTTATCAATGTGTTCATTGCATCTGTAGATTTACTGATTTACGTTCTTGTTGCTTACTAATTTGTTTTATGGAGAATTAAAACTTTAAATATTTACTATATTTTTTCTCTATTATTATTATTGTTATTATTATTATTATTAGTTTTATATTTATTTTTAGTTAAAAGCTTTTATGTTTAAAGGACTCTCATTTTTCATCTATGTTTTTTATGTTTAGTTGCTATAAAAATCTTAAACAGGTTTTTTCTATTTTTTTTCAGATACTTTATTCTTAAAAGCACTTTATACTTTCATTAAGTTAGTAAATTTAAATTGTAATATAAAAATAAAAATATAATAAATATTAAGAAAAATAATAAATATAATTATTAAGAAAATAAATAAGAATATAAAAATATGAAATATAAATATAGGATGTTAAATCAGTAGGTTACTTTATCTCCCTTATAAAATGAGCCTAAGAATTTGGATTTGTTTTGATACTTGATATGATCATGATAACTGAAGCCAATATGTTGGTTGGAGTTGACTTTGTTCTTTAATAAAGAATAATAAAAGATAAGATTACTGAAGGACACAAATACTGGAAAAGCAAAGAAGGATAAGCGTATTTCCATTCAGCTTCTACGAGCATTTCAGTGGCTCTATAAGTATGGAAGTCTACTAGTAGAGGATCTCGTAAATGAGCTTTTTCTCTAAAGTGATCTGCCACATTTTTTCTAGCCTAAATTGCTGTTACTCGAGCTTACAAGTCATTAACTCTTAGTATGAAAGGAATCTATCATCATTATTATTATTATTATTATCATTATTATTATTAACATTATTATTATTATTATTATTATTATCATAATAATTATTATTATCATCATTATAAATATTATTTTCAAAACATATTATTATAATTAATATTATAAAATTAATAATACCATTCTGCATATTTTTCTATAAACTCTTAATGATTTAATAGCAGCTTCAGTTAAATTTTTGCTTGGATTTCCTTTATATAAAGATTCACAAATATTTCCAGGCCTTTGGGTAATAGCATTTGCTTAATAAGACTTTCCATAATTATTACCACAACTTGGGCCTCCATAATTATCTTATCCGTAATAAGAACCACTCATGTTTTTAATGAATATATTTTTATTATTATATTTAATCTTATAATTAATATTTTTTAATAGAAAATATAATATAGATAGTTTAATTATATAAATTATGATAAGTATAATTATAAAATTAATAAATAAGAATAGAATAGATGTAATAAAAAAGTTTTACAAAATTGTTGGTTCCTAGTAAAATACCAAACGATCAATCAAAACTAGCTTATAGTGGATTTGTATTTGTAAACTAAAAGACATTCAACGAGTTTTACGAGAGAAGTGATAAAAAGGAGAAAATACTAGTGAAATTAAATGATAACATATTTATTTTAAATAGAGTGAATGGCATAAATGATGATGAGCTAGCTTTAAATAAATTTTAAAGAGAGTTTTTAAAGTTATCGTTGATTGACAAACTAAATGTTAATTTGTACTAGAAATAATAAAATGAGGAATTTAGATTAAGTTAATTAAAAATTGACATTACTGTAGTCCAATAAGTCAGTTCTAAAATAGAATTAGATGTTGATAAGCTGTAGAAGGAAATTCGTTAAACTTTTCTAGGTTTTTACTTTAATCACAATCAGCAATTGCTTTATGATTATTAGGGAAATGCTCTTTTGTTCAAAGTCACCATGTTATAACTAATGGAAACTGGGTAACATATTCATATTTTATTTATATAATAGTATATTTATTAATTATTCGTTGTATTTAATTATTTATTATTTATATATTCAAAATATCCCTTATATATTAATTATATAATGAAATTAAAGCATAAAAAAGAAAACAATATAAAAAAAAATATGAGTATAAATAAATAAATATATAACGAATTTAAGAGTACTTTTGCCGTATTATTATTGTTACTAATATTATTACTACTATTATAATTACTATAACAATAGATATAATAAGGAAAGTGGAGCTTATAAGAGTGGGGTAATAGTAGACGAAACAGACATTGAGTTAACAGGTAAGAACACATAAACATTCAAAATTAAATAAAGCCAACATCAAATGAAAAGCATTTTTAGAAGTGACTTCAAATTCGAAGACATTGGAATCGGTGGTTTAGATAATGAACTAAGCAACATTTTTAGAAGGGCATTTGCCTCCCGTCGATTTCCAAATGAAATTCTATAGAAATACGGAGTTAAACATATAAAAGGAGTAATTCTATATGGACCTCCAGGAACAGGAAAAACTTTAATAGCAAAATAACTATCAAAGGTATTAAGATGCAATGAGCCCAAAATAGTTAATGGACCAGAAGTGATGAGTAAATATGTAGGAGAGGCAGAGAAAAATATTAGAGAGTTATTTAGTGAAGCCATTTAAGAATAAAAGGAGTAGGGTGATGAAAGTACTCTCCATATTATCATTTTTGATGAGATTGATGCTATTTGTAAATAGAGAGGTTCTGTTAATTCTGGTACTGGAGTTCATGATTCTATGGTTAATCAGTTGCTTTCTATGATTGATGGAGTCAATTCTCTTAACAATATTCTTGTCATTGGAATGACCAATAGGTTGGATCTCATCGATGAAGCTTTGCTCAGGCCAGGAAGGTTTGAAGTCCAAGTCGAGGTATTATTTATAATATTACATATTATATTTTAATATATTATATGTTTAAATCATATATAATATTATAATATTAAATATATAAAATAAATATTATAATAAACATATATCAATTAAATATTTTTTATTAAACTATCATATATATATTGTTGTAACGATATTTATAGGTATATTATTATAAATATATATAAATTATAATATATAATAGGTAGGACTGCCAGACCAATAAGGTCGACTAGATATCTTCAAAATTCATACTGCAAACATGGTTAAAAACTAACTATTACATTCGTCAGTAGACCTAACGAAACTGAGTTAAAACACTAAGAATTATACAGGAGCGGAAATAGAAGGAGTGGTTAAAAGTGCTGCTAGTTTTAGTTTAAATAGAGGAAATAACTTATTCGACATGAACAAAGTAGCTTAAATAAATGCAGATAGTTAAGTTGAAATGCATGATTTCGAAAAGGCATTATAAGAAGTGAAACCTCAATTTGGAGTTGACACTGACCAACTTGACAGTCTAGTACGAAACCAATTGATAGACTATGGAAGTAGATATTAAAAACTAATTACGATTATGAATCAAGCAGTAGAATAGGTGAAGAAAAGTGAAAGCAGCAATTTACATAGCATTCTATTAGAAGGTCATATCGGGAGTGGCAAAACAGCATTAGCTGCATTTACTGCTCTAAATTGTGGATTTCCCTTTGTCAAACTCATTACTCCAGAAAAGTATGTAGGAATGACTGAAAATTAGAAGGTTTAGTCCATTGTAAAATTATTCATGGATGCTTATAGAAGTCCTTTTGCTTGTATTATTATTGATAATATTGAGAGACTTATCGAGTTTATTAGTTAAGGACCAAGATTTAGTAATACTATCTTGTAGACTATTCTAGTCTTGCTCAAAAAGTAACCCAATAATATCAAAAACAAGCTCATCATTATTGGAACTACCTCTTTGTCTTATCATCTTAAGTAGTTAGAAATTATCTCTGTATTTAATTTAGTCATCAAAATCAGTTATTATCATCATTTATTATTTTTTAGATAATCTTGAAGGTCACTCTGAAATCTCATCAGTCTTGCTTAAATATTCATAGGATTAATTCACTATTTAAAAAATTATCTAAAATGTTAAGTCTATTCCTATTAAAAAACTACTTTTCGTTATTGAAATGAGCCTCTAAAATAATAATAAGCTTGATTTTGAAACTTTTATGGAATGTTACATTGCCAGCAATTAAAATGATAGTTATGATATTGACAATCTTGCTATATGATCTTTATTATTTTAATAAAAATATAATTGTAATTATTATGAAATCTCCTACGTTTTTTATATTTATTTTAATAAAATATATATTGTTAAAATCATATAAAAATAGAATATTTTAAATAATAGTATTATATAAAAATCTAGCATTTGATTATAAAAATAAATATTTGATCATTAAAATTTCAGACAGTAAAATTACCCGATTCTTCGAATATTTTTTACCTGATATTTTGTAAAGTTAATTCAAAATTATCAGTAGACCAATCAAATATAGTTTTGGAAGTTACTTCATCATCAGGATTATGATATTCTTAAAAATACGGATGTTAAAGACATTATTAGACTGTAAACCTCTAAAATAATAAATATATCATACTTAGTTAGGATTAAAAGCTAACATATTAGAAAGCAAGTGAAGAGCTTATGGATTAGCATTAGGAAACATAACATTGAACTTCTACTTAGATCTTTTAGGTAAAGACTTGATATAATTCTTGGCAGCATCATTGGTGATAAATTACAAATCTGTATTAGAAGGAGTACCTAAGACGCTGATGATCTTCTGGATCTACTCAAGATAGTCATTGCCAGGAAATAAAGGTACTCTGCCTATCATTTCAGCTAGAATAGTGCCAACACTCCAGACATCAATAGCATTTGAGTATTGACTTGCTTATAAAATGACTTCTGGAGCTCTATACCATCAAGTCACTACATATTCAGTCTTATTCTCATTCTCTTCATTATCATATCCACGGGCCAATCCTAAATCACATATTTTCACTTCACAGTTCTTGTTTACTAACAAATTTGAAGGCTTTAAATCTCGATGCATTATATTAGCTGAGTGCAAGAATAACAATCCTCTTAATATTTGATATAGGAAATAACAGATGTGATCATCACTTAATTCCTGCTTACTGTATATTACTCGATGTAGGTCTGTATCCATCAACTCTGTACATATGTAAATATCTTTGAAATTAGATAGTTTAGGTTTCTGTACTTCCAGTATTTATATTATATTATCATGTTGCTTTATAAATTTAAGGATTCTTATTTCCCGAAGTATTCTTCTTGCATCTACTAAATCATCAAAAGCATTTGTCACCTTTTTTATTGCTACTTTCTTTTTTCTGTTTTTACAATAAATTGAACATACTATTCCATATGCTCCTGCTCCAATTTATTTTGCTGTTTCTAAATCATAGTGATCATTTAATTCAAAATTATTACCTGATACATTTATTATTACTTATTTTTATTCTTTTTCTTTATCTTTTGTTGAATCTAGATTCTAGTTTGTTTTGTATTTTTAAAGAATATTTTGAATATTATTGTTTTGACGTAAAGCTTGTTACTAATAATATTAGTTAAAACTATTAAGATTATTTTTTAACTGATTTTAATTCATAATATTATCTATAATTATTTTAAAAGCTTTAATTTTATATTTTGATTTTATTAGAAACTCAATTATTAAAATTTAATATAAAATCGTTAGTTTATATAAATTTATATAATATAAAATATTTAGTTAAATTAATTTGATAAGGATAATTTATTTTATTGATAATAATAAAATATTAGTAAATTGTGAGGATTATTAATGAAAAATATTAATATTGTTAATAGGTATTATATAAATGTTCAAAGAGTATTAATTATTTCCTGTACATAATTTTCGGCAACCCTTTAAAATTTTCTATCTTAAGTTTTGCAAATACATAATTCAACATTATCTTTATTGATTTTTTCTTCCATGACTTACTTTAAACAATTAATAGCAAGTATTTGTGCTTATTGCAAAGTTAAATTCTAATGGAATAAATTACAAAAATAATACTGATCTGTATTCTTTTTAGAGAATAGAGTGTATTCCTTCATCTGCTGCTCCTATTCCCTTTGCCTAGTAACTGACCATAGTTCCACTTGGATCAGTGTGATATAATTGAGGTCCTGTATCATCAACTCCTGCAATTAACAAAGCCACGCCATATGGTCTACTCATTGGTTTTTATCTCTAGGTACTATCACCTATTAATATGATATTATGATGTATTATTATGATAATTTATTGTTATGATTAATTGTTATGATTGATTATTATAATAAAATGATATAAATGATATTAATTACCTTCTCCAAAGTTGAGAGCTAAATCACTGACAGTCTGAGATATGCTTTTAATTCTCATCTGTTCATTATAAACAAAATAATGATTTTAACATTCAACTCTAGCATGATCTACTAATACTCTAGCATCAGTGACCAAACCACTAGCAGCACAACCAACATGAACATCAATTTCCTATATTTTCTCAGATGAACTGGTGACCATTAAAGTTGAAAACACTTTCTTCTCAACTGCCAATACAACACCCTCTTCAACTTTAATACCTACAGCAGATGTCCCCAATTTAATCGCCTCCAACGCATACTCTACTTATAGTAATCTTCCTTCAGGAGAAAATGTGTTCACTCCTCTGTCATAGTCAGATTTACCTCCTCCGAACATTTCTTATCAAAAATATAATATTATTATATTAAAACATCTATTTATTATATTACTATATTAAAACATCTATTTATTATATTATTATATTAAAACATCTATTTATTATATTATTATATTAAAACATCTATTTATTAATTATTATATTAAAACATTTATTTATTATATTATTATATTAAAACATCTATTTATTATATTATTATATTAAAACATCTATTT
>Ga0315908_10002198_pt1 | contig 14397 bp, 10 predicted proteins | sample LakEriMetagenome_12_FD_203520 | JGI IMG/M metagenome (GOLD analysis project Ga0315908, IMG submission 203520) | Freshwater fungal communities from buoy surface, Lake Erie, Ohio, United States - Buoy 4 MA124 | ecosystem: Environmental > Aquatic > Freshwater > Lake > Lake biofilm | place: USA... | reverse complement strand
GACGCTGGCCTTGGCCGACAATCTGGATGCGGCGTCGAACCTGTTTCTGGGCCGCGAGCTTGTCGGCGCGATGGGCTTTGTCGACGAGACCGCGATGGAGGCCGAAACCCGCAAGATCATGGGGCGGCTGAACCCGAACTTCCGCAAGTTCAACGTGCCGGTGAACATGCTGTCGGGTGGCCAGCGCCAATCGGTTGCCATTGCGCGGGCGGTCTATTTCAACGCCAAGATCCTGATCATGGACGAACCCACAGCCGCGCTTGGCCCGCATGAGACGCAGATGGTGGCCGAGCTTATTCAGGAGCTGAAGGCGCAGGGTCTGGGCATTTTCCTGATCGAGCATGACATTCACAACGTGATGAAGCTCTGTGATCGGGCGGTTGTCATGAAGAACGGCCAGCGCGTTGGCACGGTGAATGTGGACGAGGTCACCGATGACGACATTCTGGGCATGATCATCATGGGCAAAAAGCCACCGCAGGCTTACTGACATGTTTTTGGGATTGGACCTTGGCACTTCGGGGCTGAAGGGCATTGTCATCAATGACCGCCAAGAGGTGCTGGCCGAGGCATCGGCCCCGCTGACGGTGAGCCGCCCTGCCGAAGGCTGGTCAGAGCAAGAGCCGTCGCATTGGATTGCGGCGGCGGAAACTGTGCTGGACAAGCTGGCAGGGTTTGGGTTGGGCAAGGTGCAGGGCATTGGGCTCTCGGGCCATATGCATGGCGCGACGCTCTTGGATGCGGCGGACAATGTGCTGCGGCCTTGTATCTTGTGGAATGACACGCGCGCCCATGTTGAGGCGGCGCGGTTGGACGCTGATCCGCGCTTTCGCGCGCTGTCGGGCAATATCGTGTTTCCGGGATTTACCGCACCAAAGCTCGATTGGGTGCGCGCGCATGAGCCGGGCGTTTGGGCCAAGGTGGCCAAGGTTTTGCTGCCGAAGGATTATCTGCGGCTGTGGCTGATTGGCGATCATGTCGCCGAGATGTCGGATGCGGCGGGGACGTCATGGCTGGATACCGGGCGGCGCGATTGGTCGGATGGATTGCTGGCCGCGACCGGGCTTTCCCGCGCGCAGATGCCGCGACTGGTTGAAGGATCGGCGGTGTCGGGGGTGTTGCGCGACACGCTGGCCGAACGCTGGGGCATGGGCCGGGTGGTGGTCGCAGGTGGAGGGGGCGACAATGCCGCCTCGGGCGTGGGGGTTGGCGTGGTGCGCGCGGGTGAGGCCTTTGTGTCTTTGGGCACAAGTGGTGTGCTCTTTGCGGCCAATGACGGCTATCAGCCTGATCCTGCCACGGCGGTGCATACGTTCTGCCATGCGTTGCCGGGGTCTTGGCACCAGATGGGCGTGATCTTGGCCGCGACCGATGCCTTGAACTGGTATGGCCGGTTCGTGGGACAGGATGCGGCGGCGCTGACGGGCGCGCTTGGCGCGCTGCAGGCGCCGGGCAAGCCTTTGTTCCTGCCCTATTTGGGCGGTGAGCGGACGCCACTCAACGATGCCGCCATTCGCGGGTCTTTCATGGGGCTGGAGCATGCCACCGACACCGCCGCAGGCACCCGCGCGGTGCTGGAGGGGGTGACCTTTGCCCTGCGCGATTGCCGCGATGCCTTGGCCGCCACCGGCACCAAGATTGAGCGGTTGCTGGCCGTGGGCGGCGGATCGCGGTCAGACTATTGGCTGCGCGCCATTGCCACCGCGCTGGAGGTGCCGGTCGATCTGCCCGTGGCGGGCGATTTCGGCGGTGCCTTTGGCGCGGCGCGGCTTGGCCTGATGGCCGCCACCGGGGCCGGGGCGGAAATTGCCACGCGCCCGAAGATTGCCCGCTCGGTCGATCCGGACCGCGCGCTTGTTGATCCCTTTGGCGCGGGCCATGCCCGGTTCCGTGCCGCCCAAACCGCCCTGCGGGGCTGCCAGATCTAAGGACATATCATGCCCGGCTATTTCCACGGCATTCCGGCCATTCGTTACGAAGGCCCCAGTTCCACCAATGAATTCGCCTTCCGCCATTACAACCCCGATGAGGTGGTGATGGGCAAGCGGATGGAGGAGCATCTGCGCTTTGCCGTCGCCTATTGGCATTCCTTTGCCTATCAGGGCGGCGATCCTTTTGGCGGGCAGACCCTGCAGCGCCCGTGGTTTGCAGACACGATGGCAGCGGCCAAGGCCAAGGCGGATGCGGCGTTTGAGTTGTTCGATATTCTGGGCGTGCCCTTTTACTGCTTTCACGATGCCGATGTGCGACCCGAAGGCGCGACATTCGCCGAGAGCAAGCGCAACCTTGATGAGATCGTGGACTATTTCGGGCAAAAGCAGGGCCAGCATAAGGCCAAGCTGTTGTGGGGCACCTCGAACCTTTTCAGCCATCGGCGCTGGATGTCGGGAGCGGCCACCAACCCCGATCCGGATGTCTATGCCTATGCGGCGGCGACGGTGAAGGCCAATCTGGACGCCACGCACAAACTGGGCGGGGCGAACTATGTGCTGTGGGGCGGACGCGAGGGGTATGAGACGCTGCTCAATACCGACCTGTCCGCCGAGCGGGCGCACGCGGGGCGGTTCTTGCAGCAGGTTGTCGAGTACAAGCACAAGATCGGCTTTAAGGGCACGATCCTGATCGAGCCGAAGCCGCAGGAGCCGTCGAAGCATCAGTATGATTATGATGTGGCCACGGTTTACGGGTTCCTCAAGGATTTCGAGCTGGAGCATGAGGTCAAGGTGAACATCGAACAGGGCCATGCCATTCTGGCGGGTCATTCGTTTGAGCATGAGATTGCGACGGCGGCGTCTTTGGGGATTTTCGGGTCGATCGACATGAACCGCAATGACTACCAGTCGGGCTGGGACACCGACCAGTTCCCGAACAACCACGCCGAAAAGGCGCTGGCGTTTTATGAGATCCTGCGGGCGGGCGGTTACACCACCGGCGGCACCAATTTTGACGCCAAGATCCGGCGGCAGTCTTTGGATGCTGAAGATCTGGTTCTGGCCCATGTTGGCGGGATGGACACTTGTGCGCGGGCGCTGAAATCGGCGGCGGCGCTGTTGGAAAGCGGCGAGTTGGAAGCCGCGCGCGCGGCGCGGTATGCGGGCTGGACGACGCCTGCGGCCAAGGCCATGCTGGCAGGTGGGCTTGAGGCGGCGGCGGCGCGTGTCGCTGCGGAAGGGTTGGAGCCCGAGCCGAAATCGGGCCGGCAAGAGCGTTTGGAAAACCTGTGGAACCGTTACGTGTAACCCCGACCCGCCGCCGTTTCCTGCAAGGGGCGGCGGCCTGCGGTCTGGCCGCGCTGCCTTTGCCTGCCTTGGCCGAGGCGCGCGCGGCGGAGGCGGTTTTGGCCCAGTGGTATCGGCTGTTGATCGAGTTGATCCGCAACACCGCCACCTATTCGCCCCCGGTCGCAGCGCGGTCTTTTGCCTATTTGGGCATCACCGCCTTTGAGGCTTTGGCCACGGGCAACGCGAGTTTGCGCAGTCTGGCGGGCCAAGTGCCCGACCTTACCCCCCTGCCCGCCCGCGAGGCCGCCCCGCATGAGGAGGCGCTGGTGCTGGATGCCGCCCTTGGTGCGGCGATGGCGGTCTTGTTCGGCAATACCGGCCCGATGGGCCTGCGCGCGATGGAGGCGATGCGGTCGGACATGGCCGAGACGCTGGAGGCGGGCTTATCGCCGGAGTTGGTGGCGGTGAGCCGGGCGCATGGGGCGGCGGTGGCGCAGCATATTCTGGACTGGGCGGCCGGCGATGGCGGGGCGGTCATTGAAAACATGGGCTTTCCCAAGGAGTACACCTTGGGCGACAAGCCCGAAAGCTGGCGGCCCACCTCGACCATCGGGGTGCAGCAAAAGCCCTTGTTGCCGCATTGGGGCACGAACCGACCCTTTGCCATTCCGACGGACGGCGCCTGCGGGCTGCCGCCACCTCCGCCTTACAGCGAGGAGCCCGGATCGGAGTTCTATGCCCAAGCGATGGGCACCTATCAGGCCTCAAAAAACCTGACCGACGAGCACAAAGCCATCGCGCGGTTCTGGTCGGATGATCCGATGATGTCGCCCACCCCGCCGGGGCATTGGGTGTCGATCATGCTGGACATTTTCGACCGCGACGCCCCCCCGGTGGAGCGCCGAGCCGAGGTGCTGGCCATGCTCGGCATGGCGATTTCGGATGGGTTCATTCAGAACTGGCGGTCGAAGTATGAGCATGACCTGTTGCGCCCGGTCACCTATATCCGCCGGGTGATTGATCCCGATTGGGAGCCGATGCTGATCACCCCGCCGTTTCCTGAATACCCGTCGGGCCATTCCACCCAATCGGGCGCGGCAGCGGGGGTGCTGGAGGGGCTTTACGGGCCAGGCTTTGCCTTTGACGACCATACGCATGAGGAAGATGGCTTGGGCGTGCGGTCCTTTGCCGGGTTCTGGCAGGCCGCTGAGGAGGCTGCGATGTCGCGGCTTTATGGCGGCATCCATTATCCGATGGCCAATGAGAATGGGCTGGCGCAGGGGGCTTGTGTGGCAGGGCATATTCTGGGGCTGAAAACCCGTGCGTAGGATGGTGCTTCTCACGCTCTTGGCGAGCCCCGCTCTGGCCGAAGACCCGGCGCTGCCGACTTACGTCGAGGAAACCGCGACATCGGGCATCACCACCGCCTATACCGGCGATTGGCAGTATATGGTCGGCGGCGGGGCGGCGGTGTTTGACTGTGACGGCGACCGGCGGCTGGATGTGTTCATCGCGGGCGGCGAGGGGCCCGCGGGGATGTATCGCAACCTGTCGGAGCAAGGCGGCGCTTTGCGCTTTGAGCCGGTTGAGGGGCTGGGGCTGACGGCGGTGACGGGGGCCTATCCGTTGGACGTCGACAGCGACGGGATCACCGATCTGGCGGTGCTGCGGATTGGGGAAAACCATCTGATGCGCGGGCTTGGCGATTGCCGGTTCGAAGAGGCCAATGCAGCTTGGGGTTTTGACGGGGGCGATGCGTGGTCCACCGCCTTTGCCGCGACGTGGGAGGCGGGGCAGGATTGGCCGACGCTTGCTGTGGGCAATTATGTTGACCGGTTTGAAGAGGCCTTCCCGTGGGGGTCTTGCACCGACAACTGGCTGCACCGACCGCAGGGGGCGGGCTTTGCAGCCCCCCTGCCCCTGACGCCCAGCCATTGCGCGCTGTCGATCCTGTTTTCAGATTGGTCGGGCACCGGCGTGCGCGATCTGCGGGTGTCAAACGACCGGCAGTATTACAAGGGCGGGCAAGAGCAGCTGTGGCATATGGAGGCCACCCCGCGGCTGTGGACCGAGGCTGAGGGGTGGCAGCGGTTGCGCATCTGGGGGATGGGCATTGCCGCCCATGATCTGAATGCTGACGGGTTCAACGAATATTACCTCACCTCGATGGCCGACAACAAATTGCAGGTGCTGGACCCCAAGGCGGGCGGCTTGCCGCGCTATAAGGATCAGGCGTTCAAGCGTGGGGTGACGGCGCATATGCCGTTCACCGGCGAGGATGCGCGCCCCTCGACTGCTTGGCACGCGCAGTTTGAGGATGTGAACAATGACGGGCGGGCGGATTTGTATGTGGTGAAGGGCAATGTCTCGACCATGCCCGACTTTGCCGCCAAGGATCCCAACAACCTGTTCCTGCAGCGCGCCGATGGCAGTTTCCTTGAGGCAGGCGCGCAGGCCTTGAGCTTTGCCACCGGGCGCGGCGGGGCGGTGGCGGATTTCAACAAGGACGGGATGCTGGATCTCTTGGCCGTGAACCGTTGGGAGACGGCGCAGATCTGGCGCAATGTCTCGGAAGGTTTGGGCGGGTTTATCACCGTGGACCCGGTGCAAAGCGCGGCCAATCGCAACGCGGTGGGGGCATGGATTGAGGTTCGAACCGATCAGGGATTGCAGCGCCGCGAGGTGACCGTGGGCGGCGGGCATCTGTCAGGGGTGCTGGCGCCGTGGCATTTCGGGATTGGCACTGCCGGGGCCGCCGAGGTGCGGGTGATCTGGCCGGATGGGGTGGCGTCGGAGTGGGTTCAGGCGCGGCCGGGTGAGGCTGTGGAGATGAAGCGCTAGGCAGGGCGCTCCTCGTCGAGCACTTCGTGCACGCCTCAAAGGGTGGTCGCCGAGGCGTGCACGCAGTGCTCGACGCGGCAGGGAAAAAGGGCGCGGGGGGATCCCCCGCGCCCTTTGTCAGTTAGAGGTCCGTGCGGCCAAGGTTCATCACCTTGTCCCATGCGGCGGCGAAATCAACGACAAAGCGCCCGGCGTTGTCAGCCTGTGCATAAAGCTCGGCCAGCGCGCGCAGTTGCGAGTTGGAGCCGAACACCATGTCCACACGGCTGGCGGTGGCTTTCACCTTACCCGTCTTGGCATCGCGGCCTTCGAAGGACTGCGCGTCCTCGGAGGTCGGGGCCCAAGCCGTGCCCATGTCCAGAATGGCGGTGAAGAAGTCGGTCGTCAGCGCGCCAGTACGGGCGCTGAAGAGGCCGTGCTTCGCGCCGCCAGCATTGGCGCCAAGGGCGCGCATGCCGCCGACGAGCACGGTCATTTCCGGCGCGGACAGCGTCAGAAGCTGGGCGCGATCGACCAGCATTTCCTCGGCGGTCACGCGGTAGCTTTGCTTTTGCCAGTTGCGGAAGCCGTCAGCGACGGGCTCCATCGGATCAAAGCTCTCGGCATCGGTGTGCTCGGCGCTGGCGTCCATTCGGCCCGGGGTGAAGGGCACGGCCACCGGGTGACCTGCGGCATGGGCCGCCTGTTCCACCGCTGCCGTACCGCCCAGAACGATCAGGTCGGCCAAGGAGACTTTCTTGCCGCCCGACGCCTTGGCATTGAAGGCCGACTGAATGGCCTCGAGCGCCTTGAGCACTTTGGCCAAGCTGGACGGGTCGTTGACCGCCCAATCCTTTTGCGGTGCCAGACGCACGCGGGCGCCGTTCGAGCCGCCGCGCTTGTCCGAGCCGCGATAGGTCGAGGCCGAGGCCCAAGCCGCCAGCACCAATTCCTGCGTGGAGAGGCCCGCGCCAAGGATCTGCGCCTTCAGAGCCGCGATGTCGGAGCTGTCGATCAGCGCGTGATCGCAGGCCGGAACCGGGTCTTGCCAGATCAGGTCTTCTGCCGGGACTTCGGGGCCAAGGTAGAGCGCCTTCGGGCCGGAATCGCGGTGGGTCAGTTTGAACCATGCGCGGGCGAAGGCATCGGCGAAGGCGGCCGGGTCTTGGTGGAAGCGGCGCGAGATCGGCTCGTAGATCGGATCAAAGCGCAGGGAGAGGTCGGCCGTGGTCATCATCGGGCGATGCTTGATGCTGGGATCATGCGCATCGGGGATCATGTCTTGCGGTTCGACATCCTTGGCCAGCCAGATTTGCGCGCCAGCGGGCGAGTGGGTCAGCTCCCATTCGTACTTGAACAGCATGTCGAAATAGCCGTTGTCCCACGTGGTCGGGTTCGGCTTCCACGCGCCTTCGATGCCGGAGGTGGTGGTGTGGATGCCCTTGCCCGTGCCGAACTTGTTGATCCAGCCAAAGCCCATGGCTTCCAAAGGTGCGGCTTCCGGCTCGGGGCCGACGAGGGCGGCATCGCCTGCGCCGTGGGCTTTGCCGAAGGTGTGGCCACCGGCCACGAGGGCGACGGTTTCTTCGTCATTCATCGCCATACGGCCAAAGGTTTCGCGTACATCGCGGCCCGAGGCGACCGGATCGGCCACGCCATCGGGGCCTTCGGGGTTCACGTAGATCAGGCCCATCTGCACGGCGGCAAGCGGGTTGTCCAGCTCGCGCTCGCCCTTGTAGCGGCTGTTTTCCTTGCCCGACACTTGCAGCCATTCGGCCTCAGCGCCCCAGTAGATGTCTTCTTCGGGCGCCCAAAGATCTTCGCGGCCAGCGCCGAAGCCAAAGGTCTTGAAGCCCATGGTTTCCAAGGCGACGTTGCCCGCGAGGATGTAGAGGTCGGCCCAAGAAATGCCGTTGCCGTATTTCTGCTTGATCGGCCACAGGAGGCGACGGGCCTTATCCAAGTTGCCGTTGTCGGGCCAGGAGTTCAGCGGCGCAAAGCGCTGGGTGCCGGTCGAGGCGCCGCCGCGGCCGTCGGCCGTGCGGTAGGTGCCGGCCGAGTGCCAAGCCAAGCGGATCATCAGGCCGCCGTAATGGCCCCAATCTGCCGGCCACCAGTCTTGGCTGTCGGTCATCAGCTTGGCCATATCCGCCTTCAGCGCGGCATAGTCGATCTTGGCGAAGGCTTCGGCATAGCTGAAATTCGCGCCCATCGGGTTGGAGGCGGGGCTGTGCTGGTGCAGGATGGCCAGATTCAACTGGTTCGGCCACCATTCTTTGTTGGTGCGCGCGCCATGGGTCGCGGCCTTGGCGCCGTGCATCACCGGGCATTTGCCTGCGTTGTTTCCGTCCATCTCGGTCTCCTTATTGAAAGCGGGGCAGCGGGACGCACCATGGGTGAGTCCCGATCTCTGGAATGGTTCTAACAGAGTTCTGCGATTGGTTTAAGTTGCATTTACTGATTGCTTTGATAAGATTTCCTTATGGGTAACACAACGCTCAAACAGCTTCGCTATTTCGAGGCTTTGGCGCGCACCGGCCATTTTGGCCGCGCGGCCGAGGTGTCGGCGATTTCGCAGCCAGCGCTGTCGATGCAGATCAAGGAGCTGGAGGCTGGGCTTGGCAGCGCGCTCTTTGATCGGGGGGCGCGGGCGGTGCGGCTGACGTCGTTTGGCGAAGAATTTGCCGCAAGGGCGCGGGAAATTCTGCGGCTGGTGGACGAGTTGGAGGATGCCGCGCGCATCGGGCGGGACCAGATGGCAGGGCGGCTGCGGCTGGGGGTTATTCCCACGGTGGCGCCCTATCTTTTGCCGCGTGTGATTGGCGAGGTGACGCGCGCCTATCCGGCGCTGGAGTTGCAGCTGCGCGAGACGATCACGCCCAAGCTCTTGCAGGACTTGGGTGAGGGGCGTTTGGATTGCGCCATCGTCGCGCTGCCGGTGTCGGAGCCGTCTTTGGTGGAGGTGCCGCTCTTTTCCGAGGAATTCGTGCTGGTGCGGCCTTTGGCGGATGCGGGCAAACCGGTGCCAAGTGCGGAGACGCTGCGCGAGATGCGGCTTTTGCTGTTGGAAGAGGGCCATTGCTTTCGCGATCAGGCGTTGTCGTTTTGCAACCGCCAAAGCGTGCAGCCGCGCGAGTTGATGGATGGATCCTCGCTGACCACGCTTGTGCAGATGGTGGGCGCGGGCATTGGGGTGACGCTCATCCCCGAGATGGCGGTGGCGGTGGAAACTCGGCTGGCGCCGGTGTCGGTGGCGGCCTTTGCCGCCCCGCGCCCGTCGCGGCAGATCGGGATGGTGTGGCGGCGCACCAGCCCCTTGGCGCGGCAGTTGGTGCAGATTGCCGAGGTGGTGCGGCGCTGTGGTGGGGGGTGATCTGGGGTTGTGAGGCCCCCACCCCCAGCCCCTCCCCACGAGGGGGAGGGGAGGTGACAGGCGACAAAACGGCGGTATGGGGGGGCAGAGTTTGTGACGCCCTCCCCTTGTGGGGAGGGATGGGGTGGGGGCTGTTAGCCCTGCGTCCCGCGCGCTGTGCCGACGGCGACGGCAAGCGCGATGGCCATGGTCAGCGTGGCCGACAACGACCGGAAGGCCCCGAAATCCACCTCTTGCACGGTCAAGACCGCCTGTGCGGCGCGGGCAAGGGGGCTGGTCACTTGGTCGGTCAACGCCACCACCGGCACCCCAAGCGCGAGGGCGTCGGTGGCCAAGGCCAGCGTTTCCTCGGAATAGGGGGCAAAGCTGATGGCCAACACCGCATCACCGGGTCGCAGCGCGTGGCGGTGGTCAAGCTTGCCCGCCCCGTCATGCAGCATGGCTGGGACCGACATCTTTTCAAAGACATAGGCGAGGTAGGCGGCCACCGGATAGGCGCGACGCAGGCCCACGACATGCACCATGCCCGCGCCTGAGAGCAGCGCCACGGCCTGCTCCAGCGCCGCCTCATCGACCGCAGCGGTCAGCCCTTCGAGTGACAGACGCCCGGCCTCGACAAACTCGGCCACCAGCCGCGACGCGCCCCCTGCCCCGCCGCGCAGCGCGGCCAGACGGGTGGCATAATCGGGAAAGCCCGGCGCATAGGCGTCCCGGAACAGCCGCTGCATGTCGGAAAAGCCCGCAAAGCCCATGATCTGGCAAAAGCGCATCACGGCCGAGGGCGGCACATCGGCCCCGGCGGCAAGATCGGCGACGGTGGAGACCGCGATGCGGTCAAGGTTCGCGGCGACATGATCGGCGCATTGGCGCAGGCGTTTGGGCAGGCCGTCGGCGAGGTCGGCCAGACGGGCGCTGAAGGCTTCAACCGTTTGGGGGGCGGTTGGGGCCGTCTTGGTGTCGTCGGTCATCCATGCCCTCTTGACGCGTTCCCTTTGACGCAGGATAGCAGATGGAATAAATATTCCAAATCTAAACGCGCCTTGGGCGAGTATTCCATTCCTGCAACAAAGGACAAGCAAGATGACGGTTCGGTTCGGACTTTTGGGCGCAGGGCGCATCGGCAAGGTGCATGCAAAGGCTGTGACGGGCGATCCTAAGGCCAAGCTCGTGGCGGTGGCCGATGCCTTTCCCGCCGCCGCACAGGCGATTGCGGATCAATATGGCTGTGATGTGCGGTCGATCGACGCGATCTGCGCCTCGGCCGACATTGACGCGGTGGTGATCTGCACGCCCACCGACACCCATGCCGACCTGATTGAGCAATTCGTCAAGGCGGGCAAGGCGGTGTTCTGCGAAAAGCCGATTGATCTGTCGCTGAGCCGCGTCAAGCAATGCCTTGAGGTGGTGCGCGCCCATAAGGGCACGCTGATGGTGGGGTTCAACCGCCGCTTTGACCCGCATTTCCGCGCTGTGCGCGCCGAGATCGACAAGGGCAGCATTGGCGCGGTGGAGATGGTGGTGATCACCTCGCGCGATCCCGGCGCGCCGCCGGTGGAGTATATCGCGCGGTCGGGCGGGATTTTCCGCGACATGACGATCCATGATCTGGATATGGCGCGGTTCCTCTTGGGCGAAGAGGTGACCGAGGTGGTCGCCACTGCGTCCGTGCTGGTCGATCTGGCGATTGGCACGGCGGGGGATTTTGATTCCGTGCAGGTGATGCTGAAAACCGCGTCTGGCCGTCAGGCGATGATTTCGAACTCGCGCCGGGCGACATATGGGTATGACCAGCGGATCGAGGTGCATGGCGCCAAGGGGGCGGTGTCAGCGGAAAACCAGCGCCCGGTGTCGATTGAGGTTGCCACGGCCGCCGGATACACCCGCCCGCCGCTGCATGATTTCTTCATGACCCGCTATACCGATGCCTATGCCGCCGAAATTTCGGGCTTTATCGCGGCACTGTCCAGCAAGACCCCCGCCTCGCCTTCGGGCGAAGATGGGCTGATCGCGCTGGCTTTGGCGGAGGCTTGCTTGAAGTCGGTCGCCGAGGGGCGCGTGGTGAAGATGGCGGAGATTTTGTAACGGCGGCAGGCCATGGGCCTTGGCGCGAGGGCAGGCCGGGACTGGGCCTGCCCTTGTCGTTGCCACGTGCCGGGCCCCGTGGACCTTGGCACGGGCTGCGGCTTTACCGCGGATTTCTTGACTTTTTGACTGTCCTGCGCCTAGCCTCCAGCATTGTGATGCGCGGAGCGTTTGGTCTTCGCTGGCTCTGACTTTGAATTTTGGCTGCCTTTAAAATCCAAATTTATTTGACCCGCGCAGCACCTTTGCCGCGCCTTGTGTTTTTGGGAGAGCGACATGTCATTAACCGTGATTAACAGCAATTGGACAGGCGCAGGACCGCGCGAGACTTTAACGGCCAATGAAACGGTTTTCATCGGATCAGGCCTTAGCCTGATTTCAACGAGCGGCGATATCTTGCAAGGCAGTGCCTCGGATATCGCAGCAGTGGTTTCCAGCGGGACATCGCTTTATGCCATTAACGGGGCCATTAACTTTGGAAACGCCAGTGGATCCAACCGCTCGATAGAAATTGAGCAGGGTGCCGTGGTTTCGTCGAACTTCTACGCCGTTTTGATAACCGGAAACCGTTTAAACCTTGAGAACGCGGGCCAAATCAGCGGTGGGATCTATGGCATCGCCACCCAAATGGACAACGCGACCGACACAGGTCGCATTTTGAACTCAGGGCAGATTATTGGTGGAGATATCGGTATCATATACAATTTTTCCAGCGACGAAGGGACAATCACACTGGCAAACAGCGGGCTGATCTGGGGCGGCAATTTCAGCCTGCAGTCTGCGTCAAGCACGGCCTACCGCATCACCAACGATGGTGAAATGCGCGGCAATGTTGCCCTCGGCAATCTGGCGGATCTGATCGATAACGTTGGCGGTGAGATCGATGGCACCCTCACCATGGGGGGCGGCAATGATACTCTGCGGCCCGGATCAAACATCGAGGTCGCGGTTGGCGGCAGTGGCAATGACGTTTTGGATTTCAGCAATTCCGGCACGGTCAGGGTGAACTTAACGACACCTGCGTCGAACACTGGGGCGGCGGCGGGCGACAGTTACACCGAGTTTGAAAGCATTTGGGGGTCTCTGACCGGGTCAGACAATCTGACGGGCGACGGGGTGGCCAATACGCTGAAAGGTCAGGGCGGAAATGATCTGCTGTTTGGGCTGGACGGCGCAGACAGGCTGGAAGGCGGGACCGGCAATGACCGGCTGGATGGCGGAACAGGCGCCGACACCATGCTGGGCGGGGCTGGCAATGATCGATACTTCGTTGATGCGGCAGGGGACCGGGTTTTTGAAACCACAACCACCGCCAGCACCACCGATGCCGGGGGTCGGGATACGGTGAGCAGCACGATCAGCTTCGATCTGGAGTCCACCCCCGGCCTGCGCTTTGTTGAAAATCTGACCTTGTTAGGGGTGGCCAACACCAACGGCACGGGAAACGGGCTTGCAAACAATTTGACCGGCAACTCTGGCAACAACAGCTTGAGCGGCGGTGTGGGCAATGACACCCTGATCGGCGGATTGGGCAATGACTTCCTGAACGGTGGTCTGGGCAAGGATGTTCTGACAGGTGGCGGTGGCGCCGATTCTTTCGTGTTCAACACCGCCTTGTCCGCAACCAACATCGACCGGATCACGGACTTTGCCCGGGGCAGCGATAAGATCCTTTTGGATAACGCGATCTTCTCGGCGATTGCCGGGGGTTCGCTGACGGCTGCGGCCTTTGCCGCCAACACCGCGGGTGCGGCGACGACGGCGGCACATCGGATCATCTATGAGACCGACACCGGCAAGCTGTTTTATGATGCCAACGGCTCTGCGGCGGGAGGCAATGTGCAATTCGCGACCCTAAACCCGGCGCTTGGCCTGACCCATACTGATTTCTCTGTTTTCATGGTGATCTAAGCCGTCTTGCCAAAGCCAGCGTGCTGCCTGAACATCCTTCGGGCAGCAGGCAATGGAGTGCGGGAATGAAACCCATGATCGGCGTCATCGGCGGCTCGGGTGTCTATCAGATGGATGGGCTGGAGGGGGCGTCATGGGTTAAGGTGAAAACCCCTTGGGGCAAGCCTTCGGATGAGGTTTTGGTGGGGCGGCTGTCTGGCATGCCGATGGCCTTTCTGCCGCGCCATGGCCGGGGGCATGTGGAGACGCCGTCCTCGGTGAATTACCGGGCCAATCTGGATGCGCTGAAGCGGCTGGGCTGCACGGATATTGTGGCGGTGTCAGCTGTTGGGTCTTTGCGCGAGGATTTCGCGCCCGGTGATTTTGTGCTGGTTGATCAGTATATTGACCGCACCTTTGCCCGCGAGAAAAGCTTTTTCGGCCCCGGTTGTGTGGCGCATGTGTCGCTGGCCCATCCGACCTGCCCGCGCCTGTCGGCGGCTTGCGCCGAGGCGGCCGCGATTGTGGGCGTTCGCGTGCATCAGGGGGCGACCTATCTTGCGATGGAGGGCCCGCAGTTTTCCACCCGCGCCGAAAGTCTGATGTATCGCGGGTGGGGGGCCGATGTGATTGGCATGACGGGGATGCCCGAGGCCAAACTCGCCCGCGAGGCGGAGATGTGCTATGCCAGCGTCGCCATGGTCACCGATTATGACTGCTGGCACGAGGGCCATGGCGCGGTGGATGTGGCGCAGGTGATTGCCACGCTGACCGCCAATGCCGGGGCCGCGCGCAGCCTGATCGCCGCCCTGCCCGGCCTGTTGCCGCCAGATCGCACGCCCTGCCCGCATGGCTGCGACCGCGCGCTGGACCATGCGTTGATGACCGCACCTGACAAGCGCGACCCTGCGCTTTTGGCGCGGCTGGATGCTGTGGCGGGGCGGGTTCTGGGCTGATCCGTCTGCCCGCCCTGTCGCCAGAACAAGGCCCTGCCTTGTGGCGCTTGGCGCG
>Ga0315908_10002195_pt1 | contig 14400 bp, 10 predicted proteins | sample LakEriMetagenome_12_FD_203520 | JGI IMG/M metagenome (GOLD analysis project Ga0315908, IMG submission 203520) | Freshwater fungal communities from buoy surface, Lake Erie, Ohio, United States - Buoy 4 MA124 | ecosystem: Environmental > Aquatic > Freshwater > Lake > Lake biofilm | place: USA... | reverse complement strand
GGATAACTCGGCAGTTGTCGTACCAGCGGTGGTAGCTGCCAGCAACTTCTTCGAGGTATCTTGCAATTCTATGTGGCTCTCTAAACTCGGCAGCTTGAACTGCAAGCCTTGGCAGCTCTCCGAGCTTGGCAAGCAAATCAGTTTCTGTCGGGTGATTCAGCAGTGCAGGGTCGAAGTTAGAGTGGTCAACGCTCATACTCTTTGCATTTACTGCTACTTGTTGCGTTCTAGCGTGAGCGTACTGGACATAAAACACCGGGTTGTCATTGGTCTTTTTGGATAACTGTGCAAGGTCGATATCCAATTGTGAGTTTGAAGATGACCTGGCGAGCGCATACCTTGCAGCATCAACTCCCACCGCCTCAACTAGGTCCTCCATCGTGACTACTGTTCCAGCGCGCTTTGACATACGAACCGGCTCACCGTCGCGAAGTAGGTTCACCATCTGACCGATGAGGATTTCTAGATTCACTCCTGGCTCATCGCCAAAAGCTGCACACATCGCCATCATTCGCTGAACGTAACCATGGTGGTCAGCCCCAAGCATGATTAGGCAGCGATCAAATCCGCGCTCACGCTTATCCAAGTAATAAGCGAGATCCCCTGCGATGTAGGCAGCATTTCCGTCAGACTTGACGATTACTCGATCTCGGTCATCGCCAAAATCTGTTGAGCGAAGCCAAACGGCGCCGTCTTCATCGAAGACGTGTCCTAATTCACGTAACCGGGTGATTGCCTTCTCGACAGCTTTTGATTCATGCAGTGAGTTTTCGTGGAAGTAAACATCAAAGTCAACACCGAACTCGTGCAGCGACTGCCTGATCTCACTAAACATCAGTTCAACGCCATCGGCCCTGAAGGCCTCTTGGGCATCCTCGTCGCTAAGAGTCAGGATGTCTTTCGAAGATTTGGCCATCACAGCATTTGCGATTTGCTCTATGTATTGACCGCCATAGCCATCCTCTGGTGCTGGCAATGCTTTGGCACGAGCCAAAAGTGACCGAGCAAAGCGGTCTATCTGCTCTCCGTGGTCATTGAAGTAATACTCTCTGGTGACCGCTGCTCCCTGAAATGCCAGCACTCGGGCAAGTGAGTCTCCAACAGCTGCCCAGCGAGTTCCCCCCATATGGATTGGTCCCGTTGGGTTTGCCGACACAAATTCCAAGTTCATCTTCAGGCCCTTTAGGCTCTCACCCTTACCGTAGTTAGGTCCCGCCTCAACAATCGTCTTTGCTAATGCTCCGGCACTTGCCAGGTTCAGTGTGATGTTGATAAAGCCAGGTCCAGCGATGTCGACTTTGGAGACCTCATCCAAGGCTTCAATCCTCGGGGCCAGTAGCTCTGCGAAAGTTCTTGGGTTTAAACCAAAAAGTCCAGATAATTGCATCGCGGCGTTAGTTGCCCAATCACCGTGCTCGCGATTTCTCGGGCGCTCAACCACAATCTCAGTTGGCAGCTCGGCCGCACCCAGCGAGCCATCAGCTTGCATCAGTTCCAAGATGCGCCGAATGGCCACAGCTAGTTCTGCTGGAGTCACGGTTTTGCCTCACGAGTAGGAGCTAAAAAGAATTCAAAGATCTCGGCGGTGAGAAACACCTCAGTAAATAAAGGCAATTCCTTACAAATTATACCGAGAAAGGCCCATTTCTAGCCACGCTGTTAGGCTGAAGGAAGTATTGCCCCCATAGCTCAGGGGATAGAGCACCGCCCTCCGGAGGCGGGAGCGTAGGTTCGAATCCTACTGGGGGCGCAAAAAGCTAGCCAGCTGCGACAGCGCCAGAGATCGATGACTCATTGAGTTTTTAACCATCGGCTCTAGCTCTCCAGCAGAAACCTCAAAACCCTCGGGGATAAATATCGGGTCGTAGCCAAAGCCAAATTCGCCCGACTCAGCAAATGCAATTCGACCAGGCCAAACACCAGTGAAGCTTTGCTCCCCCGCATCGCTCACCATCGAAATAGTGCAGATAAAACTAGCTTGGCGATTACCTTCTGGAACATCTACCAACTGCGCAAGAAGCAGCTTGCGATTCTGAATGTCATCTTTGGAACCCGACCAACGTGCTGAAAAGATTCCGGGTGATCCTCCAAGAATTTCAACCGCTATTCCGGAGTCATCTGCAATCGACGCTTTCCCGGTGTGCGCAAAGGCAGCTCTAGCCTTTATTAGAGAGTTCTCCAGAAACGATGTGCCATCTTCAATTGGCTCTGGCCCGTCGTAGCCGAGCATCGACAAACCGGCAACAATTGGTTCCAAAATTGCAGCGACCTCTTTTACCTTGTGGGCGTTATGGGTTGCTAGAACCAATTCCAAACTCAGGGCCTCGGGCTTTCAAGAATCTGGCGCTGCAAAGCAGTTAGCTCGGCAGTTCCCTTTAGGGCAAGATCCAAAAGGGCGTTCAACTCAGCACGGTCGAATGGTGCCGCCTCAGCAGTTCCCTGAACCTCAACAAATTTGCCTGAGCCAGTGACAACAACATTCATGTCAGTTTCAGCCCTAACGTCTTCTGTGTAGGCCAGATCCAGCATTGGAACCTGATCGATTATTCCAACCGAGATAGCGGCGATGCTGTCTGAAAGTGGTTGCTTCTTTTCCGAGATGAACTTCTGAGTCTTACCCCACTCGATTGCATCAACCAGTGCGATGTATGCACCGGTTATTGCAGCGGTGCGGGTTCCTCCGTCTGCCTGAAGTACATCGCAGTCGATAACGATTGTGTTTTCACCAAGTGCCTTGAAATCAACAACCGAACGAAGTGCTCGGCCAATCAACCTAGAAATCTCGTGGGTGCGGCCACCAATTTTCCCCTTTACCGCTTCGCGGTCTGATCTGTCATGGGTTGCACGAGGAAGCATTGAATACTCGGCGGTCACCCAGCCTTCACCCTTGCCAACTTTCCAGCGTGGGACGCCATTGGTGAAAGATGCCGTGCACAGCACCCTGGTCTCACCAAAGCTGATCAGTGCTGAGCCCTCAGCGTGTGAGGACCAGCCTCTTTCTACGGTGACTTTTCGAAGCTGATCTGGAGATCGTCCATCTACTCTTTGCAAGTTTTATTCCTTTTCTTTTTCTAAAGCTTTTCGACTTTGGAAACTTCTGGGCCTAGGAATCTCTTGGCCAGCATCTCAAAGCTTGCTGCATCGCCGGTTGCCCTAAAGCTCAAGGTCGGAGGTGAAGCATCGGTGCGAAGCAAATCGTTATCAACTAAAACCTTGTAAAGGTCCTTGGCTGTTTCTTCAGCAGATGAAACAAGGCTCACGCCATCTCCCATGACTAGAGACAGTGCACCCGTTAGCAGTGGGTAGTGGGTGCAACCCAAGACCAGAGTGTCCACGCCTGCCTGTTTTAGAGGAGCTAGATACTGCCTCGCAGCAGTAATGATTTCAGGCCCGCTCGTGATTCCCTTTTCAACAAAGTCAACGAAGCTTGGGCAGGCGGCGCTAAAAAGCTCAACGTCAACAGCTGCGGCGAAAGCATCATCGTAGGCCTTGGAGGCGATAGTTGCTTGAGTTCCAATCACTCCAACTTTTCCGTTGGAAGTTGAGGCAACAGCTCTGCGAACAGCGGGTTGAATAACTTCAACTACTGGAATCCCACGGCCCTCGGTGTATCGCTCTCGCGCATCTCTTAGAACGGCAGCCGAGGCTGAGTTGCAAGCTATTACCAAAACTTTGACGCCCTCGTCAACGAGCTTGTCCATGACGAAAAGCGCCAGCTCTCTAACTTCAGAAAGTGCCTTTGGTCCATAAGGGGTGTTAGCGGTATCTCCAACGTAAATGATGGACTCATTTGGAAGCTGGTCGATGATTGCCCGAGCTACCGTTAGCCCCCCGACTCCGGAGTCGAAGACTCCTATTGGTGCGCTCGGCTTAGGATCATTCACACCCCAATTCTATTGCGGGCCCCTCGGGCTAGGCTTATCTCGTGCTTTCCACAACAGCCTTACTTACCGATCGCTATGAGCTAACCATGCTCCAGGCCGCGCTAAAGTCTGGAAAAGCTCACCGCAAGAGTGTCTTCGAGGTTTTCTCCAGAACTCTTGCTGGTGGCAGGCGCTACGGGGTCTTCGCCGGCACCGGCAGGCTTCTGGAACTTATCAATCAGTTTCGATTCTCAAGCGAGGAAATCAGCTGGTTGTTATCTGAAAAAATCATCGACCAGCCAACGTCAGATTGGCTTTCAAACTACAAATTCTCGGGTGATATCCAAGGATACGCCGAGGGAGAGATTTACTTCCCTTATTCGCCGGTGCTAATCGTGGAAGCAACATTCGCGGAAGCTGTAATCATTGAAACCCTAATTCTCTCAACCTTGAACTACGACAGCGCAGTTGCCAGCGCAGCAGCCAGGATGGTCACGGCCGCTGGTTCTAGAAGCGTATCTGAGATGGGTTCTCGCCGAACTGGTGAATCTTCTGCTGTGGCAGCAGCTCGCGCTGCCTACATCGCAGGCTTTAGTTCGACTTCAAATCTTGAAGCTGGACGAAGCTTCGGTATACCAACAATGGGAACCGCTTCTCATGCCTTTACTTTGCTTCACGACAGCGAAAGACAAGCTTTCACGGCTCAACTGGACTCCTTTGGGGAAACCACCACATTCCTAGTTGACACCTACAACATTGAAGCAGGAATTGAAAATGCCATAAGTGTGGCTGGGGCAAAACTCGGCGGTGTTCGAATCGACTCCGGAGATTTACCAGTAGAGGTAGCAAAAGCTAGACGACTACTAGACAAGCTTGGCGCTCACGAGACAAAGATCACCGTCACTAATGACCTTGATGAATTTGCAATCGCCTCCCTCGCTGCCGCACCAGTTGACGCCTACGGTGTTGGCACTTCCGTTGTAACTGGTTCGGGGGTTCCTGCAGCTGGGTTCGTTTACAAAATGGTCGCGTTCCAAAACGACTCGGGTGAATGGCACGCGGTTTCTAAGCAATCAGCTAAAAAGACCAACCTAGGTGGGAAAAAGCATGCCGCGCGCTCACATGAAAATCACATCGCAACCGCTGAGGTTATTTCTACTGACAGCGCAGATTTGGCGCCAGGACAAAGGCAGCTACTAGTCAACCTAGTTATTGAGGGTGAAATCCAACCGGGTCTGGTTGGAAAAGCTGGTGTTGATGCAGCAAGAGCTCATCATGCAACAGTAAAAGCAGAACTTCCCGCAAGTGCACATCGCCTAACTAAAGGTGAGCCTGCGATACCAACAAGGTTCGTTTAGCTCTTATCCTCATCGCCAGGTTTTAGCTTGGAGTGAATTTCCTTGCAGGCTGGACAAATTGGAAAGCTCTTTGGATCTCTGCCTGGCACCCACACCTTTCCGCAAAGCGCAATAACCGGTGTGCCCATAACGGCCGACTCAACGATTTTTTCCTTTTTCACATAGTGAGAAAAGCGCTCATGATCGCCTGGCTCAAAAAGCTTTGGGACCGCAGTTGTGTCGGTACCAAATTCCTGAGTCTCGGTTGGTGCGATCTGATTCAAGTTGGTCACTCCCAGGCTCTAGTTGGTAGCTTCTTGCAAAACCACATCAAATGTCATTTTGACATCGTTTCTAATCAATTCAATCTTAACCTTGGCGCCGGCTGGCTCTTGTCTAACAGCAGCCGTTAGTTCACTGGCGGTTGTTACAGCTTTTCCGTTGATGGTGGTGATCACATCTCCAGCCAGAATTCCTGCTTTTTTCGCTGCTCCTTCTGGGGTTAGTTCAACAACTGTGACTCCAATGGAAAATCCAGTGCCATCTTCAGATGACATCGCGTCCGAAACCAATGCTCCAAGAAGGCCATGGCTAACTTCTCCGGTAGTCATGATTTCGTTGGCGATACGCTGTGCGACGTTGGACGGAATTGCAAAGCCCACTCCAATGTTCCCAGCCTGGCCAAACGAGCCAGCGTTGGCGATTGCGACATTCACGCCAATTAGTTCTCCTTTGTCATTTACCAAAGCACCGCCGGAGTTTCCAGGGTTGATGGCAGCATCGGTTTGAATAACGTTCAGGTTGATAGGTCTTCCAGCATCCCCGGACCAGAATTCGAGGCTGCTCTGATCTGGCGATTCAGATGAAGCCACCTGAATGGTTCGGTTCAGGGCAGAAACTATTCCGCGCGTGACTGTCGCTTCAAGTCCAAGCGGAGCCCCGATGGCAACTACTTGATCGCCAACATTTACCATTGATGAGTTTGCAAAGACAATTGGAGTCAACGGCTTGGTGGGTTGAATCTTCACAACTGCCAAATCGTTGGTTGGATCAGCACCGACAAGTTTTGCCGAGAAGACTCCTCCATCACTAGTTCTAACCGATAACCGAACATTGTCAGTACTGCCGTCGACACTCACCACGTGGGCGTTTGTCAGGATATATCCATCGGCTGAGAGCACAACGCCAGACCCGTTTCCACTGGAGGTGCCACCGGCGACTCGAATTGTGACAACAGCCGGCGCTGCAGTTGCGGAAGCAGCTGTAGCCCAGTTAACGTTCTCTAAATCATTGACAACAATCGCTGCTGGGCGAGAGAGGTAATTAAAGGCGACTACACCCGCACCGGAGCCTACCGAAGCACCAATAATTGCTCCCACAACCGCAACGGAGGTAGCTGTAAAAAATGTTAGGCGCTTCTCCCGGACGCGCTTTTTCTTTGCCTTGGCAGGCGTGAGAGAAACCGGAGGGTCAAACAGGAACTGATTGTTGTAGCTGTTCTTGCGACTCAGTGAGCTTTGCTCGGGTTCTATCTTGGTCAATGCGGTGGCCTTTCGTCTGCCCCAATAATGACAAATTTGTCTGAGCAGATACTGAGAGAAACCCTAGACCAATCAGATAGATTCCCCAGAATTGCCTAAATGTCGCAACCAAATGCCCCCGCTCGGCCTATGCAGTCGGCACCAACTAACAAGGCCCCTTGACTGCTCTGATCAGCTTTGACGCCAAATGCCCCAACTACCACTTCCAAAAGATTGCTTTCAATCAAGAGGCTTCCATCAACTAACTGCCAGGCACTTTCTCCCACGAGTCGATAACTTATCGAATACTCAACAAAAGCTCGGATCTGATACTTAGCCGCAGTTTTGAATTCTCGCTGGGTATCAGCGCCCTCCGCCACCGCGCCATCATTAAATGTCCAATTCGAACGAACTGGAACAAAGTGAACCTCGGCTTGTCTACCTAAAACAATCCCTGAACCAAAATGCGAACTAGGATTCGAGGAGAATTTTGCTAACTGCCCGCGGCTTAGAACTTTGGCTGGAAACACAGAAGCAATCAGCGGATTTGGTTTAAACTCAATGGCGTCTGCTGCTGAATGAGACTTCCCAGGATGATCCATGATTATGGTTTCGGTGATTGTTATGGTTTTATTCTTCGGAGCCGGCTTCGCTGGTGGCTTTGGAGCAGCGACCACTCTTAGCGCAGTTGTACAAATTGACTGAACCCAACGCTCTACCGCATCAGCAGATCTTGGCATGCTTGCCATTTGAGATGCGCTCGGGCAACGAACTACTTCAACCACGGGTTTGGGGGCAACCACGGTTCCAGGTTTGGCTACCGGTTTAGGTGCAGGCTTGGACTTTGGTGGAACTGGAACCGTCAGAGTCTTGCTTATGGTTTGTGTGGTGGTTGACCCCGGTGAAGAAGTTGAAGTACCAACACAGACAATGACTGACCCCGAACCAATTTTCGACCCATGGCTAAGTCCTGAGCTGGAGGACCCAGAACTACAGGCCATCGCCAAGGAGGTATCAAAAACCACTAGAACTGCCGCGATAAGAACACTTGCAAGGCTAAAACTTGCCTGATGAATTTTTCTCATGTGCGAAAAACTAAAACAGATTTTTGTTCTTGGCAGAAGTTGTCCACAAAGTGAAAAACCCCATCCGGTGGATGGGGTTTTTACAAGTGGTTGCGGGGGCAGGATTTGAACCTACGACCTCCGGGTTATGAGCCCGGCGAGCTACCGAACTGCTCCACCCCGCGGCGAAGTTCTAATCTACCACTTTTGGAGCTTGTGCTGCCAACTTGGTTAACGGCCTGCATCCAGTGCTGCTTGGATTGCCCGCTTAAGTTTTTCTTCCGCTTTACCAAAGGCGCTCCAGTCTCCGGAAGCCATGGCAGCTTCCTTTTCCTGGATTGCTTCTAGAGCCTGCTGCAAGGCAAGCTCTAGGTTCGCCGACACCGGAGCATCCGTTCCAGGCTCTGTCGCATCAGCATCTGGATCGGTTGGAGTCGGGGTCGGGCTAATGCCGGAAGACCCAAACAGTGAAGTCAACGCCTGATCTAAAGTGTCCTCGAAGGCAATGCGGTCACCGAAGGCAACCAAGATTTTCTGGAGCAACGGGAAACTAGTTTCACCAGTGGACTGAATGTAAACCGGCTGCACGTAAAGCAATCCACCTCCAACAGGAAGAGTCAACAAGTTTCCATTTAGAACCCGGGTTGATCCCTGTCGCAGAATGTTTAGCAGTTTTGAAACTTCTGAGTCGGCATTGAAGTTGTTTTGTACCTGACCAGGTCCTGGAACAATCGTGCTCTTGGGAAGTGTCAGCAGTGTAAGTCTTCCGTACTCTGCTGACTTCTTACCATCTTCAGAGCCTGCGTTAGCATTTGCCACCAAGTATCCGGTTAGAACGTTTCTGGAGGACTCCCCGGTAGATCTTGGAATAAAGGTCGAGTAAATCGAGAACTCAGGAGACTCGGTTCCTGGAACCTGCATAGTCAGGTAGTACGGGGGTTGCAAAGTACCGATACCTTGACCACCAACGGGATCGTTCGGAGTCATCCAAGCGTCCTGCTGAGAGTAAAAAGCTCCCGCTTCATCAACGTGGTAGCTACCCAAAAGCGCACGTTGCACCTTGAATAGATCAGCTGGGTACCGAACGTGTGACAGCAACTCTCCAGACATTGAAGAAATCGGCTGGATAGTGTCTGGGAAAACTTTCATCCAGGTCTTTAGGATTGGATCCAGTTCGTCCCACTGATACAAAGTCACCTTCCCGTCGTAAGCATCAACTGTTGCCTTGACGGAGTTGCGAATGTAGTTGACCTGACCTCGAAGGTATACTCCAGGTGAGTTACTGTCAGAAACAATCTCAGCCAGCTCCTCGGAGCGAGAGTAAGGGTAGTTGTTGGAGGTGGTGTAACCATCAACAATCCAAAGCAGTTTGCCATCAACAACTGCTGGATAAACATCAGAGTCCAATTCCAAGAAAGGCGCTACCGCGGCAACGCGCTGACGTGGGTCACGGTCATAAAGAATCTGTGACTCAGAGCTGATTGCATCCGAGAGCAAGATCTGTTCGCTCTGGAACTTCAACGCGTATGCAAGACGTGGAATGATTCCAGAAATCATCGGTCCTCCATCACCGGAGAAGGTGTTATAGGTCTGGTCGTTCTCTCCCTCACCGGCTGGGAAGTCAAGCTCTAGGGGCTCTGCTGCCTCTGCTGCTCCAACGATCGAGTAAGCAGGTGAGTTCTCACCAAAATAAATGCGAGGCTCATAGATTCCAAGTTTGCCAGTGGTTGGGATACCTGATTGCATGAACACCGGCTGACCATCAACGGTTCTCTGGTTTCCGAAGGCTGCAACGACCCCATAACCGTGGGTGTAAACAATGGTGTTGTTGTACCAAGACTGTGAGTCTCCAAGACCAGCTTGGTTTAGTTCACGCACAGCCAATACAGTGTCCTGAACAACTCCATCTACGTTGTAGCGACCAACGTCAAGTAGGTTCGGAAAGTTGTAATACTGACGGAACTGCTCGAGCTGCCTAAATGAAGAGCTAACCAGAGCCGGATCGATAATTCGAATCGAAGCGGTAGTTTCAGCATCCTCGCGCAAAGCGCCAGGGGTAGCGTCCGTTGTGGCGTTGTACTCAACTTTCAAAACGTCATCGATGCCATAAGCCGCGCGCGTGGCTGATAGGTTGCGATCGATATACGGCGCTTCTAGAGTTCGCTCGTTGGGAACAACCTGGAAAGTCTGCACCGCCCAAGGAAACAATCCGCCCAGGATAAGTGAGCTAACAACCATCAAACCGGTTGCGATTACAGGAAGGCGCCACTTGCCAATAAAGGCTGCCACCAAGAACAATAATGCAACCACACCAGAAATTAGAGCCAGAATCTGCAGTCCCGGAATTGCAGCGTAAACATCGGAGTAAGTAGCTCCAGTGAACAAACCGCTTGAACTAGTCATAGTTAGGTATTGATCTAACCAAAGCGATGCACCTTGAGTAAGTAGATACAAAAACGCCAACAGGCCAATTTGAATTCGGGCAGCCTTAGAAACAAAAGTTTCACGCCCATTGAATTTGATGCTGCCGTAAATGATGTGAACACCGGCGGTTAGAAGCAAGCTAATTAGGAATGCTCCTGATAGGAATCCGACCAGTCCTACAAGGAACGGGATTTCAAAGATGTAGAAGGAGATGTCCAGACCAAACTGCGGGTCAGTTTCGCCAAACGGTGTTCTATTTAGATAGCTAAGAACAATTCCCCAATTCGGTGCAACAGCAAGTCCTGCCAGAACACCAAGACCTAGTGGAACACCAATCATCACTACGCGACGAAGCTGCTCTAGAAGCCTGCGGTACTGCTCAAATGGAGAGCTTTCATCCGGGAAGCGGATGTAAACCGGCCTAAATCTGTAGGCAAGCCATAAGCTCACACCGGTGATCAATGCAAATGAAATAGCCCCTGCCGCAAATAAGGCCGACTGAGCAAAAATCTGTGAAGTTAGAACGGGTAAGAATCCAAGCTGATCAAACCAAAGAACGTTGGTGTAAAGATCAGCCACGCTGAATAGAATCGCTCCGATTCCAGCCAGAATCACAAGTGCGATAGTTGCCGGCGAGATTCTCGGTCGGCCCAAAGGTGCAGAGTTAGCTTGAGTCATGATTCTCCCGTTTTCTATTTGGTACAGCTAGGCAGGCTTGCCAAGTCTTGGTTCTTTGATAGTTTTTCTAGTGCCGAAATGGCATCTGACAGTTTCTCTATTTTAACTACCCGCAGGCCATCTGGTTCATTTCCCACAATTTCCGGACAATTACCAGCCGCTGCCAGAAACACTGTGGCTCCGGCAGCTTTGGCCCCGTGAAGTTTCAAAACTACTCCTCCGATGGGCCCAACTACCCCAGACTGCTGAATAGTACCCGTACCGGCAACATGCAGGCCCCCGGTCATATCCCCCGGAGTGAGTCGATCAATGATTCCCAGGGCAAACATCATGCCACCTGAAGGTCCACCAACATCTCCAAGCTGTAGCTCAACATCAACCGGGAAGTCGTATTTGTAGCCAACCAAAATGCCAAGACGGAAATTTCCCTCAGCGTCCTTGACCGGAGTCACTTCTTCAGTGACTGCAATTCCATTGCGGCTGACAGTGACTTCAACCGAAGAATTCTCATCCCAATCCCCAACAATTGATCTAAGTTGCTCAATGCTAGTTAGCCTTTGGCCATCAACAGAAATGACAAAGTCCGCAGCAACTAACTTGCCGCTCGATGGTGAATCGGCTGAAACTTGTGCGATGTAGATCTCTCTAGGAGTTTCATAATTCAAATACCCAAGGGCTGCAGCAACAGCATCTTGCTGAGAAACTTCCATCATGGCACTGGATTCAGCCCGAACTTCTTCGCTGGTTCGATTCGGCGGGTAAAGAGCTTCAACCGGTACAACTTTTTGATTCGCATCGAGCCAAGCAAAACCAATTTCGATCCAGCTCGGAGTGCGCTCTGGTCGGCCCACGATGCTCACAGTGAGAACATCAAGCTGACCCTCGGACTCATAACTTTGCTCATTCTTGATCTGGATTACCGGTTGGCCATCAACTTCTCCGAGGACATCGAATGTTGGTCCTGGTCGCTCAATTAGATAAGGGGTTGGTAAAACCACCAGTGTCACAAGTCCCAAAAAGAAAGTCAGCGCTACGAAGAAACCGAGGCCACGCTTGGCTGAAACCATAGATTTCAATCCGCCCCGTTGTCTTTGGAAAAAGGTCATTACCGCCCTAAAAACTTTGATTAGCCTCAAGCCTAGGTCAGCCTAAGTTTCAAATGAGCGTGTTAGCTCACGCTCTCGGCGAACACCCAGAAAGCAAGAGCTACGCACCCAGCCGATTCCCATTTTTAAGCAAGTAACCTTTAGCTGTAGCCAGCTAAGGAGCTTTTCGTGGACGAGCAGAAACCAGAGGATTTCGAAGCATTGCTTCGCCGCTTCCTCGCGGGCGAGCCACTGGATCCAGAACAAATCGCCAAAGCAGCAGGTCTGCCGGTTGATCCCGTAGCCCTGCAGCAACTTCTTTCCAAACTAACCTCGGCGATTGTTCCGGGAGAAACAAGCGAAGGATTGAACTGGTCACTGGTTGAAACCCAGGCCAAGCAAATTGCAGGTGCGAACTCGAGACAGGTTCCTGAGTCAGTTAGTAAATCTATTGATGCAGCAATGGCCACCGGAAGCCTTTGGTTAGATGAAGTCACCGATGTTGCTTCAATCTCTTCAGACCCGAAACTTCTTTCACGCGAGCTGTGGGTTGCTGACTCACTTGGCTTATTCAAGGATCTAGCAACTCCGGTTGCTAACCGAATGTCCGAGGCGTTGACGGAAAACTTCAAAGAGAACCTGCCTGAGGAGTTTTCAGGATTTATGTCTCAAGCAAGTGGCCTGATGAAATCAGCAGGTTCTGTGATGTTTGCGATGCAGATGGGTCAAGCCCTCGGTCGCATGTCAGAAGAAGTCCTTAGCGCGGGCGATATCGGACTTCCGATCTTCAAAGAACCTCGTCCGGCGTTTGTCGCCCAAAATTTAGCGTCACTTGTTGACTCACTCGAAGAAGACTCCGATCAGGTCTATTTTTACTTTGTGATTCGTGAGCTTGCCCACGCGAGGCTTTTCAAGCAGAGTAAATGGCTGCGCGAATACACCGTGAATCTAATCACCGCTTATGCGCGGGAGATCTCCATCGACAATACGCGCATTATTGAGATGTCCGAAAACTTTGACCCAGCAGATATCGGAAATATTCAAAAAGCTTTTGAGTCAGGGGCGCTAATTGCTCCCCGAACTGCCTCGCAGAAAATTGCACTAGAGCGCATCGAAACCGTGCTTGCCCTAATCGAAGGGTGGGTTGACTGCGTCACTCAGGCAGCAACTACTCGACTTCCTAGATCGGCAGCTGTTGCCGAAGTGGTTAGAAGAAAGCGATCCTCAGGTGGGCCGGCTGAAAAGACCTTCTTGACACTTATAGGTCTTGAACTTAGGCCTAAAAAACTTCGCGAAGCTTCGGCGATGTGGAATCAGATCACAGCCGCCGTTGGAATTCAAAAGCGTGATGCGATCTGGTCTCATCCAGACCTTTTGCCAACAGATGCCGATATCAAAGATCCGACCGCTTTGATTGCAAAGCTTTCTAACAGTGCGCCGGAAGACGATATGGATCAAGCGCTTAGAGATTTACTTAGCTGAGCCTGACTCCAAAAGCGCTAGGAACCGCGATGGGGACCTTTCTCTAGAAGAATCAAAGGTTGCAAATGAAAGCCTGAGCTCCCGCATAGCCCTAGTTATCCCTACATAAAGAAGTCGCTTTTCTTCTTGGATAGCAGCTGAGGTCTTGGCATAAGTAATTGGTAGGTAGCCCTCGTTGAGTCCGACAATGAAAACAATTGGCCACTCCAAACCTTTGGCGGCGTGAATGGTTGAAAGAGTAACTGCCTCAGTGGTCGGTTCGTGCTGTGAGTGAGCGCGATCTGCAAGTTCAAGGGCGAAATCGTTAATGCCCGCTCCTTCCGGTAATTCATCAAGCATTAAAAGCAGAGCATTGAGCGCTTCCCACTTGCTTGCAACAACACCAACTTCGGTTGGCTTGTTAGCCTGCCATCCAAGGGATCGAACTATGTCGCTTACCGCCTGGTGCAGTGGCTTTCCCGAAGGGCTCAGTGACTCTGCTCGAATTAGCTGTACAGCACTTTTGATTTCAGGACGAGTGAAAAAGCGCTCTCCCCCTCGCAGTTGATAGCTGATATTCAAAGCATCAAGCGAACGCTCTAAAGGCTCGGACTGATTGTTGATTCGATACAAAACCGCGATGTCACTTTTTGGCACCCCAGATTGGATAGCTTCAGCAATTGCTGAGGCAACCGCCTTGGCTTCAGCTTGGGATGATTCAAAACTGGCAAGTTGCGGGGCGGTACCGGTAGGACCTGCCGCTTCCAGTTCTCCACCAAGTAGTGCATCACTTGTTAGACGATTAGCGAAAGCTACTATTTGTTTTGTCGAGCGGTAATTGGTTGTTAGGTCAACAACGCTCGCACCAGGAAACCGATCGGCAAAGTTTCTAAGAAACTCGCTGCTTGCGCCAGTAAAAGAGTAAATAGTCTGATTTGGATCGCCAACTACGCAAAGCTCAGCGTGCT
>Ga0315908_10002194_pt1 | contig 14401 bp, 10 predicted proteins | sample LakEriMetagenome_12_FD_203520 | JGI IMG/M metagenome (GOLD analysis project Ga0315908, IMG submission 203520) | Freshwater fungal communities from buoy surface, Lake Erie, Ohio, United States - Buoy 4 MA124 | ecosystem: Environmental > Aquatic > Freshwater > Lake > Lake biofilm | place: USA... | reverse complement strand
TATAGTATTTTTACTTATGTCTAAATGTTTTATTGTATTATTAGCTTTTAAACCTTCTACAAGCCTAAAACCTTATTCTTAATCAATCTAACAATTTTTTATATTTAAATATTTTATCGATTTATTTCATGTTAAAAATAATGTGAAATTTGCTATATTTTCTAAACCTATATAATTACCCTCGATGTTCAGTTTTTTTAAATTTTTAAATTCATTAATATAAATTAAAAATAATCCTATGTTTAATTTTTTCTCTTATTTCTATTTTAATTTTAAATTTTTTAATTAAAAATTTATATTATTATTTTTTTCTATCATATTTTTAATCTATTTAATCAATAAATCATAGTTTTAAAATTAATTATTACTTATATCTAATTCTAATAAACTACTCTAAAAATTTAGACCAACTAAAAATAAAAATTAATTCAAATAATTTTTTAATTTATATATTAAAAATAATTAAAATACTTAATTATTATATAGATAAATTAATAAAGTTATTATTAATTTAAAAACACAATATTTGTTTATTTTTTTCTAAAGATTTAAAAAAACTTTAAAATACTTAATCGTTAATTTAAAGTCAATTTAATTTTAAAATTTGAATTATTTACTTATTTTACAAATAATTATCCAACGCTTTTCCTCCAATTATACCTAACTTATTTTTAAAATTTCCGTTATAATTTGAAATATCGATAGATATTAAATTATTTGATAAAGAAATATTAGTAAATAAAATATTAAAATCTAACTATTAATATCTATAAATAAATACCTTTCGGTTATATATTATTTTAAGATAAATTGAGATGAATTACATTTTAATTTGTTGATAAAAACTCACTCAAATAAGTAATGAGCCCATCTTTCATATTACAATCTTAAATTTATATTTAAGTAAAATTATATTTTTCTTTTTATAAAAACTAATTTAAAATTTTGCTACTTTTCTCTCCCAACTAACAATTAGTTAATTCTAATTTTTATTTTTTGCAACTATTTATTATTCTTTTTGATAGAAATAATATTTTCTTCTCGCAAGGTAATTAATTGAAATCTTCACACATACAAAAATATAATTAGATTATAAAATCTATTAAATATCGGTCTATTTTTTTAAAATTCTTTTATATAATTTATAAAAATGATTGTTAATAAGTAATAGATTATTATTTCATAAGCTCTTACTTTTTCAAATGAATTTTTTATGTTAAATTTAAATTAATTTCATTTTAATCAATTTATTAAAAAGTTTTCGAATCATTTTATTAACTTTTTATATAATGTTTTCAATTAATTCATTATTAATTCTAATTATATTAAATTTAACTATATCTTAATTTATTTTTATTTTAAATATCTATTTAAGAATCATTGATAGATGCATAATTAGTGATAAATGTTAATTTGTTTTCTTTTTGAATATTTATTTAAGAATTATTGATAGAAGCAGATTAACTTCTTAAAGTATTATTTTATTAAATATCAAAAATATCGTAATATGGAGATGATGTTTCTCTAAATGATATTTTTTTACTTTTTAATAAATGATATTTATAATCTGTAGGTTTTCTAGAGGATCCAAATCGTTATGTTCTATTATTTATTTTTCATTTATATATTACTTTTTTTCTCTAAAATTATTTAGATCACATTGGGTATTATAATATTTTTCAGAAAAATCATATCAATTATTTATTCTAATATTGTCAGTCACAGTAGTTTTTATTTTTAAATTTTAATCTAGTTCCATTAATTTTTATATTAATTTAATTAAAATAATTATGTTAAATAAATTTAAATGGTTTTATGAAGAAAAATACAAGAAAAATAATAATGTTATAAAATTAAACAATAAATTAAATTTTTTAGATGATAAGATTATTAATAAAGTTTGAGATTTGATTTTAAGGTTTAGAAACGATAGACAATTCAATAAAAAAATACTATTTTTATCTTGGTTTATGGGGACAACTTTTTTAACAATATTTATGATAGATGCAGGTAATATTAATCATAAAATGAAGTTTTTAATGACCAATAAAATGGTTGATTAAAGTTTAGAAATAGTATTTGGTTCTAATAATAATGAATATAGATAATTAGAAGTTTTAGAGAGTTTTATAGAGAAATCATAGAAAAATGGAAACAAACTGGACATTTTAGGTTGTTTGTATATGGCAAAAATAATGGAGTAAGCTTAATAACTTGAATTAAGTTATTAATTTTATTGTTTAGCTCATCTCACAGGTAATATAATTATTTTATTTTTATAATTAGAACATTAAATAATAAGAAATAATTCTGAAATGAAGTTCGAAATAGGCAAGATTAAAATTGAATAAGACTAAGAAGTAGATATAAACGAAATAATAGAGAACTTAATAGGATGAAATTTTAATATTTAAAGATTATAAACACAAAAAGAATATTAATTTATTAATAATATTAATATATATTAAAAATATAAATATGTAAAGGATATAAATAAATAATTATTAAATAATATAAATAAATCAAAGTTTTTTAACTTGCATTTAGATTTATTGAGGGTTCTCTATATTTTGATTGAAAATGTTAAGTTGCTCCTAGTCTTCTTAAGTAACAAATTGTGTTTTTTTGAGAGACGTTTAGCTAGAATAAACAGGCTATCCATTAATAATCTGTCTTACTTTGCCGATAAGACTATTTTATGGTTACAAGTTCTAAGGCAATTCATTTCTCTCACAAATGGGTGGATCTTAAAATTCAACAATTCTAGTAACATACTATCCCCAAGATTCTCTAGGATCAATGACCGGGTCAATAAACACTTTTTCTTCTTTTGGTTTGACATTAAAAGTGGGTACCAATTCTGGCTTTATTTTATTTTTTAAAGACTCTATTATTACTTAATAATCAATCCATATTAACTTATGCTTAATTCTGAAATCAGTATACTCTTAAACAGATTTGGGGATGATTTCAGATTTGTTACAGATATAAAATGCAATAGAGTAATTTCCAAATTAGATAGAATAGTCTAAGACATTAAAATTGGATTATTATTTATTAATTAATTATAAATCAGCATTATGTTGTTCTACTAAGTATTTGAACATCTGTTAGTGATTTCTCTTGGCAGCCCACATTAGAGCACTATGCCCTTCATTTAATTGTAAATTAACATCTGCTCCATTTTACAGTAGGAATTCTACTGTCTTCATATCGTTTCTCCATACTGATCTTTGTAATGGACTTATTTGTTAACCATCATCAATACTCTCATTTACAAAATTTGGAGTTCGATCCAATATCATCTTTATCCATTCCAAGTTACCACCTTCTATTGCTGAATAAAAACATTTCTTATTATACCAAAATTATTCATTTATTTTATTACCCATTCTATTAATACTATTATTTATAAATTATATTTATATTCAAATTTTATTATTATCATTATTATATTATAATTATATTTTTCATTTTATCATATTTTTATAATGCTATTATTATCATCATTATATTGAAATTTTTATATTAGATTTAATTAAATTATTATAATTTTTATGATAATATTATTATATTTAAATATAATTATAATAAAAAAAAATCAACTCTCATTTATTTTTAACTATTTTAGGCCCACTATATAAATTTTATTTTTAATTAGTCTAGTTAATTTATTATTATTATTAAATAGAAAAAGGAGAATTTTTAGAAATTTAAGATTGAACATTTTGAGTTTTTTTAACAAAACTACCTTATTTAGCAGAATCTACTTTTATTTATTAATTAACACTATTTTGCTTATTAGATTATTCTTTTTTTTCAACATAGTTTTTAATCATTTCCTCCTAATTTTTTAACTTCTAATTTTGTAAGACTTCATTAGACTCTTTATGATTTAACTGCTAATTGATTTTTTTATCAGGAGAATGATTTTCTTTTGAAATAATTTTGTTATTAGTAGCATTATTAAAAGAATATTAATAATCAAAAGTATAATTATTTTGAGTCATAACCTGCTTGAAGAGCCCCCTGAGATAATTATAATCAGGCTAATCTTCAAACCTAACATTGGCACAATACTATAAATAAAGTTAAAATTCATAAGGCAATCCCCTACATAAGACATCAAAAGGGGTAGATATCTTTTTTTCCTTGATTTTTTCATACTTCTCATTTCTGTCTTTACCTTACTGATTCTGCCAAGGCAAACTTCCTTTAAGAAAGTAAACAAAGACATAACCAAGACTTTCCATATCATCTCTCCGACTTTATTCAACTCCAAGATGAGTATTCCTACTAGCATATCTGGCAGTACCAGTGAGATTCTTATTATCTTTATAAGGAATATGGACATCCCTTAACATATACTTTTTAGCTAATCCAAAGTCTACCATGAATACTTTATTAGAATTGCTGCCAACTCCCATAAGGAAGTTGTCAGGTTTGATGTCTCAATGGATGAATTATTTTTTATGTAGGAATTCTACACGAGTTATCATCTGGTCTGCTAACATACATACTGTCTTTAAATCAAATCTCTTACCATTCTCATTAAAGATTTCTTCTAAACTCTTTCCTAATAGATCCATTACCATTACGTTATATTCTCCTTCTGTACCTGCAAAGTGAATTTTAGGAATCCCTATACATTTGCTGTCGTTTAGTAAATGGCTATAAAGCTTAGCTTCAAAAAGTAGTTGAGGATGTTAAGTATCTATTGGTTCTAACTTTACTGCTAATATCTCATTAGTCTTTGTATTTATTATTTAATATATCTCTCCAAAAGATCCACTTCCTATTTTCTTTTGAAGTTTGTATATTTTATTTATTCTTATCTCCATTTTAATTATTATAACAATTATATAATTATTTAACAATTTAATTATTCAATATTTATATTTAATCATTATAACTTATATGCACATTATTATTTATAATCATTTATTATAAATTTTAGTTTAATAATGCTTGATTTTTATTATATTTAATTATATTAATATAATTTTATAACTTGAATTCTTTAATATTTTCAATTTTTCAATTATTAAAGTTATAGTCTTTCTTCTTCTTCTGCAATTTTATTGTGAATAAATCTAATTTCTTAAGGTTTTTAGACGATTCTATCAGATATTGGTTCAGGCAACCATGCAAAAATATAATATTTAAAATCTTAAATTATAAAATATCGATATACCTTATTTACGAACAGAGTCAATACTTTTAAAATCATAGCCCCAAAATTTAATATAATTAGTATATGTATCAATTTAAAATCCAACGAGAATTCCTTAATAAAGTAAGAAAGAGATAAGAAATACAAAATAGAATAAAATAATATTAACACTTTAATCATTATAAATAATCTCATCTAAGTTGTAATTGGTTAAATGTTAAATAAGTGTAGTTTAAATACCAGTTGCAGTATCACTATAACCATCATTATACTTTCCTTGTAAATTAATAAATGACTCGTTGATTCCTATATAAATTGGCAACAAAATAATATAGTAGATTATAACTAAAGAAGCTGATTTTTCTATAATATTAATTAGCATATGAATCCTCCTATTAAGTTTGAAAAATCTTACGATTTTATAAATAATCATTAAAAAACCAGCACTCCAATAAAATTTGTATTAAGCATACCAATCAATTTATTTAGTAAAATCAGTATATGTATTAGGATATTTGTTTAAATAATCTTAAGTATCTAAGGTAATATCAGAAATGCATCTAGCATAATAATAAGATAAAAAATTGCATGCAATCATTATTAAATTAATCAAAAAGTCATAACTAAGTAAGTAATTTAAATTCAATGTTTATTTCGTATAAATAAATTGAATCATCATAAAAAACAAATAAATTCCATCTAAAACATTTATCATTAAGTCGATTGTCTTTAAAACTGCTCCAATTGAATTTTAATCTCCATATAGAGTGACTTTAAAATTACTCAATCTTATTGGATTTACTCTAATATAATTATTCACTGAACTCTCTACAATGATAATAACATTTGTAAAAATGTTTAGCTTATAAAATAATAAATTAAAGTAAAATTAAAAAAATTTATTTCTATAATTCTAATAAATATTTACTTGTGGATTATAAACATTAAATTAAACAATAACAGCATATGTCTACGATTAAAACCATAGGCTATTTTCACAATTTTAAGTAATTTGATTTTATTCTTTATCATCAAGTGTTTATCCATTATTATTCTTTTTATATTCTTCTGGATTAAATTAACCCTACATCTATAACATTTATTTTTGAAAATCTTCTAATAGTACATTTTGATTAAACTTCATTACATATCCATCTCCCTAATAAACATATCCTGATTTTCCAGTTATAGATGAATATATTTTATTTTATTCAGCAGTAGTGTATTTTCTCCAATCTCCATATAAATTTGGATCATAAAAAGGTTTACTTTTATCAAATTTTTACTTTTAAAAGTCATAATAATTTTTTGGTAAATCTCCTTTATATAGACTTTCTGTTGCAATATTACTTTATTGATAAATATTATTTAAACATTTTTAAAATTAGTTTCTGAAATTAATAGCTGTCTAAACTTTTGAACAATCTATTTATTTATTTAATAATTATCTCATAATCATAGGACCAACTAATTAATTCTATTTTACAACTTATTTAGTTTGCTAATCTTGTATAGAAGCAAACAAAATAGGACCAACTGTTGTTTATAAATATTAATAGAATTGAAATTAATTATAAATTTCAGAAACTTTAATAATATTAATATCGTCAGATTAATCTGGTTTTTATAGATAATCAAATCCAACATATTTAAAAGAATTAATTTTTTGATTGAAATTAGTATTGAAAGCATAAATGTTAGCCCATTCATTCTATAAACTATAACTAGTAATAGACATGGCAAAAATCATCAATAAGATACCCAAACTAATAAAAGAATAATCATCAAATTAATAACCAATTTTGCCTTTAATTTTATTTTCCTCTGGATTCTCAACTTTCTCATTACTAATATACTAAACAAGTCCTTAAAACTAAATAAAGAATTAATCAATGAACTAGAAATTTGTTAAAACTTAATTTCTATAAATATGCACTTATCCTTTCCCTACTTCTTAAGGTCTTTCTTTAAGATTTTCTTTACTTTGACTAAACTCAGTTATCAAATCTTAATTTAAATTTATTTCGCTCTACTTTAATTTCTTTTGTTCAATTTGCACCATCTTTTAAGAGAAGTCCATTGCCGTTCTTTACCAAAAAAATTCATTTACTTTTGTATCCAATATTATTTCACAATCAAAATCATCTATTATTTGATAACCCTAAATTTCTCCAGGCAAACTCCAAAATTAATATGCTTACTTTAGAATTTCATAAAATGTTGTATTTTAATCATAATACACATTTATTTTATCTAAGTTTCCTTGTATTCTTTAATTTCCATTTAAATTATATTTTACTAAAATGGTATAAAAGCTTGTTATTTTATGCATATTTTCTGATAACTTTTCTTCACTTACTAGAATATTTTGATAAATTTCTTTTTCCATTAATTTTACATCATTATGTTTATTATCTATAATATTATTCAAAGTTCTAATTATTCTAAACTCATTTTCTTGTATTTATAATTTTTCTTTTGTTTATTCTTCTTCATCTATTATAATATCTTCATTTTAAAACTTGTTTAAATCGAGATCTTTTTATTTTTTTAAATTTTCTTCTTCGTAGTCTTCATCCTATTCATTCTTTTATTTTTAAAAAAATTTGAAAAAATTCAATCTAGATTTTTTTTTCTTTTCTTGTTCTTTCTTTTAATTTTCTATTTATTTTTACCTAATTATTTCTTTGTTCACTATCTTTTCATTTTTATCATTTAGTTTATGTTTTTTTCTTAATTCTAATAATTCATCTTATTTTACTTTGATACTTTCTTTTAAATTTAAATATCCTTATTTCATTCTAGCTTTTTATTCTTTTTCTCCTTTTATTTCATTATAGACATCGTCAATCTTATTATCTACATTTTCTTTTTTTTAATTTAATTTAATAAGTCTTTATATAACTTCATTAATTTCGAATTCAGTTTTGTAGTCAACTAAAACATCTTTCTTCATTTATAATTAAAATAATTATATTTTAATTATTAATATATTTGAATAAATATTAATCACAAGAATAATTATAATTACTAATATAAATAATATATATTATAATAAACAATATATTTTGTTTAATTCTATAAAATTTTAGCTTATTTGTATTCAAACTTTGGAACCATTTAAAAATTAATTATGAAATAAATAATTATTAATCAATATAATATTATAATATTATATATTTTTAATCTAATTTATTACTACATAATTAATAAAATTACTTAAGTAAATTAAATTAGGAAATTGTTTGACTTTAAAATAATTTAATTTATAAACTTAATTTTTATTTAAAAATCAATTTTGATAAATAATGTTAAAAATTATAATATTACATTTAAAAATTTTTAAAGATTTTACTAATAACATTTATTCTAAAAATTATCAAAAATAAAATTCGATTAATATTTCATTAAATTATGAAAATTTTAATATTAAATATTATAGTTTAAAGTATTGTTACATTATATTTTTAATTGAAATATAAAATAAATATTATGTTAATAATTATTAAAATAATTGAAAAATATTAAAATTAATATATTAGGAAATGCAATAAGAGATAAATAATTTTTAAAATAATTTTAAATAATTGAAAATTAAAATAGATAATGAAAAAAAAAATTAGAGTTAAGAAGAATTATTTGATTTTAACTCTTTTAATTCTAATTAAAATCAATTTACTAAAAAATATGACAGATATAGTCCTTATTCAGAAATAAATTCAGATAGTAGCATGTCTCTTTAATAATAAAATTATTATAATTAATTGATAGATTTTATATCTCTTAAATAGTAAAAAAAATCTTAAAATGATTAATCTAATTAACTTCCTTATTTATAAAAAAATACTTTTGATATTTAAACAAAGTTAGAAACTTCTATTTTAAAAAAATAATCTTAAAATCAAGATTTAGGATAAGAGAAAATAAATAAAATAACAAATTTTAATAAAACTAATAAAAGGAATAGTAATGATTTAAATATCAATCAAATTCTTACTAATCAAAATAAAAATAAATATTTATAAAACTTAATATATCTTGATTAATTATTATAAAAAGAAAAATAAGATGTTGAAAATCTTATTTTTTTTTAAGAAAATAATTAAAGATAAAATATTAATTAAATTAATACTGTGGATAAAGTAAAATAATAAAATCTGATTTCCATTAATAATCTTTCAAGATTAAATTCTAAGTCTATTAAAGATTTAGGAAATAATAATTAAAATGAATAAAAAAAAGTATTAAATTACCTTAAAAGTACAAATATGATAGATTTTTTAAATGATTTAGATAAAAACCCAAATGAAAAGAAATATATAAATTAAAGTTTATAAGAAAAATAATTAAAAAATATATTAAAAAATGAAGATAATTTCAGAAATAAATCTAATGATAATGAAAGTAACATTAAAATAATAAACTAAAAAGATAATAAAAATTCTAAAATAAAATAAAGATACATTCCTTTTTCAGAAAAAAAAAATAAAATAAATAGCAATTCAAAAATTTAAGAAAAAATTAAATCAAATTAAAATTATTTATAATAATAATAAAAATTAAAAAAAATTGAAACAGAAATAAACGAAATTAATAATAAATAACCTTCAGAATTAAATTTACAAATAAATAAAAAAGATGAAAAAATATCAATAACTTATAGAATTGAATAAAGTTAAATAAGTAAAGAAGAATATGGACTGATAAAAGGATTTGCTTATAATAGTCATAATGGACTGCTAAATAAAGAGAATTTAGAAAGAATAAGGATAATACCGAATTTTTTAGATCAAGTAGAATAAAGTAAATATATATAAATGAGTTATTTCGGAATATATAGTGGAATAGGAAGCACAAAATGCGTAGAGTATTTATACTAGAATTTACACAAGAACATCCTAGAAAACAAGAATTTATTGATAGACATATCAGAATGCATTAAGGAATCATTTGATAAAACAGAAGATGATTTGAAGATAGAGATGGAAAGAGATGAGAATATGATGGACAACAGTGGAGCTTCAGTTATAGTGGTTATTATTGCAGATAATAATGTGTGTTTGGCGAGTACGGGGAGTAACAAAGCTATCCTTAGTATTGCTTAAGGCAAGAAAGTTATCAAACTTAATTAAGAGCATACTCCTTATAATTAGGCTGAGTTAGATCGTATTACTACTAATGGAGCTACTGTGTCTAGTTAAAATCACAAGTTGGTTGTATATCCTGGTTAAGTGTAGGTCACTTGATCTTTTGGCAACCTTTATGCTAAGTTACTCAAGTATGGAGCCTTACCTAATGTTATTATTCATAATCCTTATATCAAATAATTTAACATTTATAATAATTATGACTTCATTCTCCTTACATGTACATAGTCATATTATTATATTATCATATATTATCATATTATTATCTTATTATTTTCATATTATTTTATTTACAAGCTCAAGGAGTCTTTTAAAAAACGGATTTATCTCAAATCCTTTCTATTCTTACTACTAATGACGCAACTAATCATTAATTCTAAGATGTACATTCCATCTCTGGAACTAAAGTTGAATAGTTGATTATTTAGGCTCTTAACAATTAGAGTTTCGATAATATGTCAATTATTTTAATATGTTTTAATAATTTTAATAAAATTCAACCTAACTTGGCTCTTTACAAATAAAAGAGCTAACTTCTTATTGATAATATTTAATCCTCAAAAAATAATAAATCAATTTCAAATAAATAAAAAAATGAATAAAAATAGCTTAAATTACTTAAAAATAATCAAAGCCCTAAAGATATATCTAATAAAAATAATAATAAATAATGAAATGGTTTATTTATTATAATAAATATCATAATTTTTATTCTTTTTAAATTTCTTACTATTATTATTCTTATTATTAAAATATTAACTTTTTTTTTTTATAATATTAAATTTTATCATTTAATTCTATAATATTCAATTAATTATTTTTTAAATGATATTTATGATTTTTTGATTTTAAATGATCTTAATATTCTTATTCACCATTACAATCATAATTACATTTTTCACATTTAATTTTTTTCCAAGCAGTAATAATATTAGACTTTATTTTAATATTATTAGATTTTATATACTTATTAACTCCAAATTATAAACTGAATAAATAATTTTAATATATTTAAAAAGAAGGTTGAACAACTAATGTATTAAAATTTATTTTATCGTCAAATTCAAAAACAAATAAAGAATTATTAGATTATAATTATTTGGATTAAAGAATTCAATTATGGATCCATTAAATTTAACGTTTTGTGTATTAATAAGTTTTAGTTTATAATAAGTTTTTACAAGTTTCTAATTGAGATTTTAATTAAGAATTATTATTGATTAATTATAATAAATCAATTGAATGGGATTGCAAGTTCTACTAAATGATAATTTCTGAATAAAGTAAATAGAATTAATGAAATTCCTTATAACCGATAGCTTAAAGAATGCCTCTAGTAAAATCAAATTTATTTTAAAAGAGATCAAAAATATGAATGATTTCTTTAATTCCTTGAATTGTAGTCATTTGCTAAATTCTTTTGGAAATAAATGAATTGAGTACATGTTTGGAGGAAATTTTGGGCCAAAAGACAAGCATATTTTAGAATCTTATTCTATCTCCAATATAATTATCTTATAGGTACTGACTAGGGAGCATATGAGTGGTTTTATAGAAATTTAAGTAATGTTTAATCTTCCTGCAATCCTTATAATGGTACTTTGTGGTTAGACAAGGATCCACTTTTGATAATTCTTCCCAGTTCCTCTTCATCTCCTCTTCAGTTAGTGTATTATCAAAAGTATGATTCTCATCTTTTGTTTTATTCTAGCTAATTGACTTATTTTCACCAATTTAGTTATCTGCTTCTCCCTTTCCTACCTCAAAATCAAACAACAAACTCTCTACATAGTAATTAGTCCCTCCCACAATGATAGCAACTTTATTTCTCATATGAATATCATTAATTATCTCCATCGTCTCTTTAAAGTACTATTGTCTAGTATAATTACAATGAGTTGCATTCACTATATCGATTTAATGGTGTCGAACCATCTCTTATTCTTCTTTTGTTACTTTTGCTGTCAAAATATCAGCATCTTTATATATTTGCATTGAATCAGCACTTATTATTTCCCCATCTATTCTCTTTGCTAGCTCTAAAGATAATTATGTTTTTCCTACACCTGTAGTTCCTATTATAAATATCACTAATTTCTCACACATTTTTAATAAAAATATTTTAATATATAAAATAATATTTCTCTTTTTTTTATAATCTTTATAAAAAGCTAAAAATGATAAATACTTAATTTAATTTATTTTTAAATTCTATAAAAATTCAATACATATATTTTATCTTTTATAAAATATTTTAATAAAAAAAATATAATTATTTTAAATTAATATTTTTAATTTTTATCAATTTATTTCATTCAATTTTTTGTATATAGATTCGTAATTATCAGGCATAATTGAATTCAAAATTATTATTTTTGATAAAAATTTTATTAAATATTATTTATTTTTTTATTTTAACTATTAAATTATTTAATTGTCTACAAGAAAATTATAAAGTTAATCATTTTATTGAATAATGTATTTTATTTAATCCTTTGTTTATTTAGTATTATAAATATGATTTAAATAATCCTTCAAATACAAGTCAATTTTAAATAAACAAGACTTAATATTTTCATCTTTTTTATTGATTTATTTGGGTTGATACTAAAGCCACTTAATAATAAAAATAAATAAAATACTAAATTAATTCTTGTTTAATAAAAAGGGTCTTGATTCATAAATAAATTATTTATATAATAAAAAAATTATTAGGGAATTTAAAATATTAATATATGTAATAATATTTAATAATAATTTTAAGCAATTATATATATAATGGAATCGCATTAAAAATAAAAAAATAATGAGGAATAAAGTAAAATAAAATTATAAATATATGAGATAAAAACAAAAACAAGAAAGAAAGAGATATATAGAAAAAGGATAATAAAGAGGTGAAAGAAAGAAGTAGATCAAGAAGTAAGGAAAGAAAGTGGGTTGAAAGATAGAAAGATGATTGAATAAAAAGAGAGTATCAGGATTTTAAACACGGAGATCCATTAAAGAAACCAGAGAAAAAGATTGTTGAACATGAAAAAATAACAACAGCTGCTCCAAAAATGATTGAAGTGGTTTGTAATGATAGAATGGGCAAAAAAATAAGAGTTAAGTGTTGCCCTATGGATAAAATAGGAGATCTCAAAAAACTATTAGCAGCCTAGACTGGAACAAGGCCTGAAAAAATACGGTTGTAAAAAAGTTATACTGTTTACAAGGATCATATTACTATTTATGATTACGAAATTCATGATGGAATGGGATTGGAAATGTATTATAATTGATTCCACATATAGTTTATAATTATATCTGTTATCATTATTTTTAATCACAATATTATTACATCATTTTTTATTATGAACTTTTTATTTTATCATTATTATTAATCAAATTATCACTTTATATTATAATTGATATAATCAATTTATTATTTATAATATAAGTTTAATTTTTTCATCAACTATTTTATTTGTATTATTTAGAATTATATAATATATAAAATATATTTAAGAAATGAATTAATAGATTATTTTATATTATGTTTTAACAAAAAAAAACTATTTTACTCTTGATTCTAGCAATTTATTTTATTTAATAATCTAAATAATAAGAGATTAATGATATCTGTAAAAATGATGAAGAGTGCTATTTATAATTAAAATTAATGACAAATTTATTAAGCTCATCTTTAATGAAGGATTAAAAATTTTAATATTTTGCGAAGAATATATGTTTAGAAACATATGAAAAGTTTATAAAACCTTATAATGAAAGAAAATAACTATTAAAAAGTTTGATATTGAATGGATTAGTTTTTATTAATAATATTGGTAATTATTTTAATTTTTAATTTTTAGACATGGAAATTAAAAAAGAGAAAACATCTAAAAATAAGCTTTTTAATTAAAAATATAAATAAATTAATTAGAAATAACTAGTAGATGAAAAAAAAATAAAATAATAATAATTGGTTGAAGAAAAAAGATAAAGAGGAAAAATGTAAAAAGGAAAAGACGATATTATGGATAAATAGTAAGAAAAATAAGAAGATGATAATATTTTAAATTAAAAATCAAATGAT
>Ga0315908_10002193_pt1 | contig 14402 bp, 6 predicted proteins | sample LakEriMetagenome_12_FD_203520 | JGI IMG/M metagenome (GOLD analysis project Ga0315908, IMG submission 203520) | Freshwater fungal communities from buoy surface, Lake Erie, Ohio, United States - Buoy 4 MA124 | ecosystem: Environmental > Aquatic > Freshwater > Lake > Lake biofilm | place: USA... | reverse complement strand
TAATCATCAATAAGTCATTTGAAGTTTAAAAATTTAAATAGACCTCAAACAAGTTAGAAATAATAAATATAAAATAACTACTTCTAATAAGGATAATAAGAAAGCAATATGGATATAAATAATAACCAAAGCATATTATTAAATCAAAATCAGTTTAATAATAACCATCATAATAATAATAATAATATATTCAAACCATCTTAAGTATGTTCTATAAAATCTCTATTAAATTTAAAAGCATTAGCTCGTCCTCATATAAAACAAGGTACAGAAAATCCTTGAATCTAAAATAAAGACATAGAAGTGCTGAACTAATTAGACCTGGAGGAATTCAAAGAAATTGAGAAAAAGACATAGAAGATCAATGGGATGAATGTGGATTATATATTAGATTTATATACAGCAAAGTGCCAAGATAATAAAGTATAATATATTCCAGGACAAGCTGTCAAGTTTATTGAAAAGTTCAAAGAGAGATCTACTATGTTCCATTTTAATATGAATGAGTAAAACCTTTCCAACTTCAGTGCCAAGGTTTTAAATGTAATCATGCTTGAAAATCAGCACATCATTAACATTGACCTCTCTAAAAACAGACTCGGAGTATTTATTTATCTTATTATTATATTATTATATTATTATATTATTATGATATTAAATATTTAAATATTATATTTATATTATTATACAGGATGTAGGTATAGGAATTCTATGCTAAGCTTTCAAACAGATGGAGAACCTAATCCATTTAGATTTATCTTCTAATAATATAAATTACGTTGGTAGTCAATTGCTATTTAATATCCTACTTGAAAACTGTACTCTAATCAGTCTGAACCTATCCAGTATAGATGGACTCAACAGAAATAGATTAGGAAACAGATCTGTAGAATGTCTTTAGAATATCTTAAAGACAAATACAACTCTTTAATTTCTCAATTTATCCAGTACTAGAATAGGTTTCATGGGTTTATAATGTATTCTAGAAGGATTAAAAGGCAATACAAGTCTTATTTATTTGAATGTTTCTTATAATCAAATAGGAAATATGTTAGGAGATATTTTGGAATAGTACATGCATTTCAATTATATATAAGAACTTGATGTTTCAGGAAATAATATTCAAGATGTTAGTTTACTTGCTATATCTAGAATTTTCCATGTAAAAAACTATAAACAGTTAAAAATACTTAATCTCAAGGAAAACAATCTAACATCTAATGGAGTTAGTAAATTCTTTGAAGCTATTGTTCATAAAGGCACACTAAACAAACTGATTTTAGATTCGAATGATTTTTAAGGCAAAGCTATTGGATCTATTGTTGGATATTTATGGGAAAATAATCGTATTTATTATTTATTAATAATAGTGATAATAATAATATATCATATTATTAATTATTATTATTAAACTAATAATGATAATAATTATAATAATAATAATGATAATAATATTAATAATTATAGTAATTATAATTTTGATAATACCAATTATAATAATATTAATAATAAGAAATATAATACTTATCTATGATAAACTGTGAAATGAATTAAGATGGAATTGAACAAATATCTAATGGAATATAAAGATGCAATTCAATACAAGAATTATACTTAAACAATAATTACTTAAAAGAACAAGGAGGAAAGGCAATAGCCGAAGGACTAAGTCATAACAGTTCATTAAGAATATTAGAAATGGATAAATGTAGATTAACTGATTTTGCAGGTTAATAATTAGCAAATAGTATTAAAGTACATCCTTCAATCGTGAAAATATCTATGAGGGAAAATAATCTAAAAGATTAAAGTGGATTGGCATTCAGTGATTGTATATGAGTTAATAAAAGGTTAAAGAAAATTGATTTATAAAGGAATCCTATTAGTTATAGATTCATTTTAGATATTAACAAGGGATTAAAATAGAATTTCAATCAGCATAAATAAGTCCTTATTCCCAATTTTATAAAATTAAAGGATGATTTGAACAAATACATTGACTAAAAGGATTAGTTGATTCAAGATGAAATTAATTTGAATCAGTAATTGAAAGAAGCTCAAGAATAGTTGAATTATGAAATGAATTTGTTAGAACAGTAAAAGGAAATAGAATAAAATTTGATGTAAGTTGTCGATGATGAATTTAATATTTAAAAATAGAAGAATTGAGATATTGAAATTTATAAAAATAATTTAGATGAAGATATTAAGAATTTGAATACTGAAACTCTCAAAGATACAGAAAATATCAATAGCAAAATTGGAATGATGAATTAATATATCAATAATGCTAATTTAGATATCAGGAAAAAAAGAGATCAAATTCTTTTAAGAAAAACCATCTTAGAAACTTAATTCAATAAATTAAATTAAGAATTAGTTGAAATTACTAAATAAGCTAAAAATTCTTAACTTAGTTTTAAAGGATTTGAATAATAAGTAAAAATAAACCATAATCATAATATTTTAGATTATCAATTAAAGAAAATTAATTGAAACTTAAATAGAAAAAGAAAAAAATGAATTGCTTCAAAAAAAGAAATAATTAGTAGTAAAAGTTAAAAAAGATAATAATGGTAAAAAAGTTAATGATAAATAAAATTAGAATAAATAATAGAATGATTAAATACAAAAGAGGAAAAGTATAGTAGATAATCCAGTTACGGGCTTGAAAAAAATCTAGCCAGTTGAAAAGAAAAAGAAACAGGAAAAACAACAATGAATATAATATGTTTATAATATGATAATACTATAAAATATTATAAATAATAATATAAAAAAATAAATAGATGGTAAATGTATTTAAATATTTTTAAGTCTGCTCTGTTTAATTTTTAATCTCTATTAACAATGCTGCTATTTATAATTTGTTCTTGTGCCTACATTCGAGGATTTTGGCCAAGTTTAATAGAGCCTCACAAAAAAGGGTAATTAATTTAATATATCATAGATTCTTAGGCAATCTTAGGAGGGCAGCAGTCATTGGAGACAGACTCAGTATTTAAGTCTCTATTAGTTGTATTATTATGAGCATTGCTTTATTGTTTAGGGCCTGATTTTATTTATATTTAATATTAATATATGGATATTAACTCTCAATATTTTTTTAAATAAACATTATAATAAAATCGCATAAACATATAAATCACACAAATTAACGGATATAAATAATTCTAATATGAATAAACACACTCATTGTTTTAATTGCACTTTTTGTGCAAAATTAATTAACAGACCTTTAATTCTCATTTGCTTTCATCCTGTTTGTTTGGAATGTATTAATCCTAATCAAAAAGAAGAAATTATTAAGTAATTTTTATTTTAAAATATGTTCAAGTTCATAGAAATTCATCAAAATCTAATGTAAAAAATGTTCTTTGTTTACTCTTTTTAGTTAAGATTTCTCAGAAAAGTATAGTGATAAAGATCTAAAAGATTTTCTTAATAGTGATCTTCACAGTATTTAAAGCAATAGATAAAAAACTAATGAAGATGAAAAAAAACAAAATTTTAATAATATTAATTTCAACAATAATAATAATAATATTAATTTATAAATCAAACCAAAATAAATAGAACAATAATTTTAACCAGAAAGTAACTAGTTAGAAATTGATGATGATTAAAATTAAAAGCAAATAATTAATAATTCTAGTTATAGGAATATGAGTCCTTCTAACAAAAAATTTTAAGAATAAAAAAATGGAATAATAAAGAACATCAACTAGTAAAATCAATAATAGTAAACTCAATAAAACTAAAATATATTAGATAAAACAATAAATAAGAATAATTAACAATATAATTAAGCAATGGAATCAACATAAAATAGAAATCAAAATAATTAAAACTAAAAAATAATAATTGATAATAATCCAAAAGTATTCAATATTGATTAATAACCTTATCATAAATAGTAAGAAGCCAATAAAGAAAATATGAATTAAATATAAAACTTCACTACCTTTTAACCTTACAACTAATTGTAATCAACAGGAAAAGAGAATGATGTTCCTTAATTACATTATCATTAAAATGAATAATAATAATATTTACATTAATCTTAATAAAAAAAGAAAAGAAGTATACCGAAAGTATATAATAGGAATTGTGCAATATGTTAAAATAATAACAAACTATTAGAAGAGAATATAAACAATTACAGTAGAAACTGTATTTGTTGTGATTAAATAGATAAGCAAAACTCTGAAGATAAAACTATGAAAATCGGATAAGTATTTGAGTTATCAGATAGCCTATTAGCTTAGAAATACAACAATATTTAGAAAAGCATCGGAATATGTTCATAACATTCAAGTGAGCCATTACTATTCTGTATAGATTGCAAATAATTCATTTGTTTAGAATGTCACTTTATTCGCAATGAACATAAGAACCATCACATCTAACCAATCAAACAATCTCTAAGTTAAATAGGTGAACATAGTTAAAGGATGTTCGATGGACTCATGTTCAATGAACAAGACATTAACAAATAGATTGAACATGCTTAAATGAACCATAATATCTTAGGCAAAAAGCATCAAGAGACATTATAATAATTAACATTGCTTTTCAAAAAAATTCAATTAGAATTATAAAAGAAAGAAGTCTAATTAACCTCTTAAATAGATTAGTTTTATAGTGATAGGTTAAAGTCAAATCATGTTTCTCTTTAGAATCTTAATTTTCTTAAATCTAAGATTCCTGATATCAAATCAGCTGCCACTAGTTTATAGAGTAATTATTAAGATTACTCTAATTCTATTAATTCATTTCATCATCTGTAAATCTTCACCAATTTCTTAAATAAAATCAAACCTATTGTAGCAGAATCTGGAAATCAAATACCATAAATTATCTTTGATAAGAATCTCAAAATCTTATCTGAAATTTAAAACTTTGCTTATTTTTAATAAACTCCTGCTTAAAAATAACAAGAAAAAGTATTAACATAATCTTTTCATAATTAAACTCACACGAATCTTTAATCTTTTATGTAGCCAGATTTAAAGGATCTGAATAATTCTCAATATAAATAATATTTGAAAAACCATAAGGAGAATTTATTATTTACAAGATCATCATTGAAACAAATGAAAGAATCAGGAGTAATATAATAAATTAATAATTTATTAGAAAAAGGAAAAACAGTTGAATTCAAGCTACAAGAAAGTGTAAACTTCCCCTTATCATCGATAACTAGAAATTTAAAGATAAGATTAAGGATTAATGGAGAGAATTCAAGGGATTAAAAAGAATATTTATTGAAACTATATTAAATGTATAAATCAGTAAAAAGGAATATGTTCTTATATAGTATTAAGATGAATTTTGAATGCTAATTAAGCCAATACCTTTTGGTTATAAATAACTTATGCAGTCAAATGATCCTAATCGTTAACAGGACTAATATTATGAGGAGTGCCTGTGATGATCATATCTCCCTAGTTGAGAGTCATATGATTACTAATATACTAAATAGCTTGTACAACACTAAATAACATATTAGAAGTATTTCCTTTCTGAATAAGTTTGCCATTGATGCTTAACTCTAGATCAACATTTTTTAGATCTCCTACTTTTTCTTTATCCACCCACTCTGACACCACCAGATAGTTATCCTTGATTTTTGGTATACAAAAAGGCATCTTATGATCTCTAAACTATCCTATACTACTACATGTGAAATCTATTCCCAGAAAATATCCTCCAATCATTTCTTCTGCTTATTCCAATGTCACATTCTTCCCTTTCTTTCCTATTACTACTCCCAGTTCTACTTCATGATTAAGTTTAGAAACACTCTCTAGCTACAATTCTGAAGGGTTATATACCATTCTTTATTTATTATTATTAATATTATTATTATCAATATTTACGATGATAAACTTTTCTAAAATACTATTGGTTTTAATGATAATTTCTGTTCCTTTAAATCTTTGCTTGGGTCGATATAGTTTGCTACCAATCCTAAACATTTAGGGTGGCTTTAACTTACTATATTTTGGAATATTTTCTAAGTTTAACTTTACATTTAATTTATAATTTATAATTTAGTTTTAAATTTATAAAAATATTTAAATAATGAGGAATAATTTTGGTCAATTTACAAATAATAAGAATAACTTTTCAGATGATATTTAAACTAAGGCTAATTTTTAGTTTAATAATAATAATTTTGAATAGCATCCTCGAAGTGACTATTATAAAAACCTAAATGTTTCTCCAAATAATTTAAGTAAAAATAGATTAGGATATAGTGATTTAAATACTTAAAATATATTGAATAGGAATGCAATGGGTTTTAATAACTTAAATAGTTTTGATAATAATAATAATAACTTTTAATACTGAAATTAAAGTGTAAATGGGAAGAATAATTTAATAAGCAATAATTATAAGTTTACTTCAAATTTAAATATAAACACTTAAACAAGTAATAATCTAAATCGATCAATGAATAGTATAAGCAGGCCATCAATAAACAATTCCACTTAAATTAATTAACAATTAATGAATATGTTAGGAATAGAAGATGATTTTTTCAGTAAAGACACTCTCTTTCTATTAGAGAAAGAGGATCATAATATCAACGAATATAGACAAATAATTGAAAAGGAAAAGCAAAAGATAAACAATGATGTTTAATATTACAGTGAAAAAATAAAGAATATTTTTAATGAGTATAAATTGAAAATGATGACTAGATTGGATGAAAATTACTAGGATTATGTGAATTAATATTTAGAGTTCAAAAAGCAGATAATATATTATAAGAATATCAAGACTGATTTTTTACAATAGATGAGCAATAATAACATTAACTTGAGTGTTAATAACATGAGTAATAATAATGGAAGTGGCATGAACAATAATGTAAAATGCAATTAGAAACTGTTGGATGAATTGTTTGAAATCAAGTAAAAGAAAGAAATGTCTAAAGTGTATTAATTGATAGACTCTAATCAGAAATAAGTTATGAGTGTCATCAATTAAACTACTTCCAATATTATTAATATTATTTCTAACGATAATCCATATTTCTAGCAATAATAGTTTAAATAGTTTGTTAATTCTATTATTAATAATATTCTCACTCTCTTTTAGAATTAAATTACTAATCATCCAGATTTCTTCATATTTAATATACATCATGCCAATTAACAATTTGATAATTAATCAGAAATTTAGTAAATTTAATAATAGTAATTATAACCATCTGAAGTTAATATTCTTGATGAGTTAGAATAGCATATGCCTAATAATTATAATTAAAATAAAAATAATATAATTAATTCTAATATTAAGTTTGCTTAATAATAATAATAGTCAACTTTTAATCATGTCAGATCTAATTCTTAAATTAAATAATAATAATAATAATTAAATTAGATTGATTTAGATAAAAACTTTGATATTCTTAGTAATGATTCTAATGGTAAAATATAAAATGATAATTTTACTAAATCCGTCAACCAGAATAAATAAACTAATCAAAATTTTAATCTAAATACTAATAATAAATAAAATTTTTAATAAAATTAATTTTAATAAAATAAATATCTTCAATAACAATAAAATTAATATTAGTAATATTAAAATTAATAAAAATTTTAATAAAATTAACAATTTTAATAATAGTAGTAATAATATTAACCTTAACCAAATTTTTTGACTTAATAATAGTAGATTGATTAATTAACTCCTTAATTACCTACTAGAAGATTTTAATATAGCCATCCAAATGAAATATAAGAAACACCTAATAATATTAATATAAATTAGTAAATAGAAAATTAATAAAATTTAAATAATTTAAATTAATCTAATTTTAAAAAAAACTAAATAAGCAATGAATTAATGAGTTTTAATCCTAATATTAATAATCATAAAAATTAAACATAAGTTAATATTCAAAATAATAAAATATTAATGCTATAAGAAAAAAAATTACAATAAATTTAATTAATTGATAGAATTCAATCAAATAATGAAGAAATATTTTTATGTATTCAAGTAGTTGATGGTGAAAATATAGCTGTTGGATGTAAAGATGGAACATTAGAATTATATAGATTGCTTAACAAGATATTTATAAATACACAAAGTATTAAGGTACATTAGGGAAGTATTTGTTCATTAGGAGTTTATAATCATGAAGGTGAATTATAAATAAAATATAAATAATAAAAATATACTAAATAAAAATAAAAAAATTTAATATAAATACAAATAATTCAAATATAATATAAATATAGATAATACATATATAATATAAATAATATAAATATAATATAAATATATATAGGTATTGATTATGTGATGACTGGTAGTGACCATCAAGAAAGTGAAATAGGGATGTTGGAAATAAGTAAAGAAGGAAAGAAAATAAAGAGCCTAAAAGGACATGAAGCAGCGATAGTATCAATAAAATAAAGAGGTAAACTATTAATCTCTGGAAGCTATGATTAATCTGTAATAATATGGGACGTATAATAAAATATTCAACTTCAACGATTATGTGATGCTTCAAACAGCATATCAACTCTAATAATAATAGACTCAACCCTAATTACAACTGATCTGGACAGCAATCTTCACTTCTACTCTTTTTAATAAACATCTCTATTCTTATTGACTCATTCTCAATAACATTCCTGCTTCATTTGTGTCATTAATTACTTCCTTCATATGAATAAACCTATTCTCATATTAGGAGACAAGAAGGGAAATGTCTCTTTATTAGATCTAGATACTTAAAATACAATCAAGACTTATAACTATAGCCATCTTGGAGCTGTTTTGGAAATACTAGTTGTCCAATTATGTAATTATAATTCATTATTAAATAAATTAAGAAAATGATGTTCATATAATCAGTCTACATCAAAGTAATGACATTATTATTACTAATTTTCTTACTTCTGTTGCCATCACTCTCTCCAAGCTTGACCATCATGCTTTTATAGAATTTGGATGTGGAGTAGACTCCAAAATGTAGTTCATCACTTATAATGATTCATCTGTCATTGTAGCTGTTAATTAGTCCAAGCAGAATAAGTCATTATCTTTTTTAAAGTTAATCACTAATTGATTTATATTATCATATATTCTTTATTATTAAATGATTATTATTAGCTTAATTTTCTTATTAAGCCTATAAATTTTTATCATCACAAATATTACTGTACAACTCAAGAGATAAAAATAAATTCTAAAATTAAATGAAGACATTATGTAATTTAGAGAGGTATAAAATGAAAATAGCACTAATAATAATGGGCCTAAAACATTGAAACTTGAGAATTAATAGTAATTTATAATAAATAATAAGGCATTAGAATGATAAGAATTTTCGATACTTATTTTATGGAGAAATAGGAATAGGGAGAGGAATCGGAGAAAATAAGGATAAAATTCAGAAATTAAAATTATTATTTGATACTGGGAGTTGTGACATTTGGGTGATGGGAAAAGATTGCAAGTCTAAGCAGTGCAAATCAAATAAGTAATATGAGAAGACTCTTTCAATGAAGCAGTATGATGAAGGTGAATTGGACATCTAATACATGGATGGAATAGTAGAAGGTAATATAATATTGATGAATAAATATGATTATAATATAATAATAATGATAATGATAATGGTGATAATAAATATAATATAGGTAAACTGGTGAAAGACGATATCTATGTGAATGAAGAAGTGTTAGTACAAGATCAAGTGATAGGAGTAGCGCGTGAAAACAACTTAGACTTCATGAATTATGTATAGATTGATGGTGTGCTAGGTCTAGCTCGTCCCAACCCCAATCTTAAACAAAACCAACTACTTTCCTCATTAATAACTTCACTTTCTCTTTAATCGCCTTCCAAATCTGTCTTTTCTATTTTTATGGGCAAGAATGGAGGAGCTATAACTTTTGGTGGACATGATGATTAATACATTAATAATCCTGCTGCCAAATTCATGTTTGTCCCTCTTGCAGATCCTAATTATTGGGTTATTGAGATAGTTGGAGTTAAGAAAGTTTATGTTAATGATTATAAAGAAACATGGGTTGATCTGAATATGTGCAATATTGGTTGTAAGGCTATTTTAGATACTGGAAGTTATTTTATGTATGGTCCTAAATAGTACATTTAGAAAATTAATTCAGATGTTAATATTAATAATTGTTTTGATTTTACTAACATTCCTAATATTGTCTTTGTGTTAGTCGGTAATTATTAATTTTTTATTAAAATAGCTTTTAATTAATAGGGTAGAAAGCATGTGCTTGAACTTAGGTTTGATCCTAGAGATTATATTGTTGATTATGGAGTAATTATTATCTCTTATTCTTTATTTTTATATTTAAGACTTCTTGTGTTAGTGGCTTTTAAGAAGACGATTATAATCATGGATGGACTTTTGGAAGTCTCTTTTTTCAATCTTATTATACTAAGTTTGATTTGATAAATTAGTAAATAGGATTTATAAGAGCTAAGACTTAAGAAGAGTTTTGATTTTTTATTCTAGTATTTACCTATTTTTTTCATTTATAATATATTAAAATCATAAAATATTCATATTAATTAATTATTAATTTTATAATTTTTATTTAAAAATAACTATTTGATTAAATTAATTATAATAAATATTATCTTATTAATATTTTAATAATAAATCTTTAATATCCCATTAATTTTTAGAAATAAATAATTAATTATTTATAGGTTTTGCTTTAAAATTCTAAATATATATTATGATGATAATATTTTCACCTCTTATTAGTTGCTCAAAAAGCAGTGAATATAAAATTTTATCTGATAAAAAAATAAACCACATAATTATTATTAAATTCTACTATTATTCATCTTATAATTATATTATAAATCAAAAATTATTCTTTAATAAATGAATAAATAATTAAATAAATAAATTTAAATTGTATATTTTTGTAAAATGAATCAAACTAAATTTTAGTTTGATGAAATGTTAAACTTTCATGATAACATAATATATAATATAAAATTTAAATATAATTTATAATCATATGTAATCATATGAATTTCAAATAATATTTGTAGTATTTAACTATATTATTACGATAGTTATATCATCTACGACTTCATCAGATTTTTTCCACATATTTGTAGACTCTCTTATAACCTTTTCACAACCTTATTATAATTAGTTTTTTTAAAAAAAAGGAACTAACAATTGGATGATCTATAATTAATTAAAAATATAATTAACAAAATAATAATAATTTTAATGTAATAATAATTTAAATAAACAATAATAATTTTGATAAAATATTAATTATTTTAAAATAATAATAATTTTAATAAAATAATATAAATTTTAGATAAAATAATAGACAAATGATAAAAATGATTAATAATAATAATTAATACTTATTAGTTATCGAGGAATTCCCAGACTCCATCTGATGCAATAATAATATACTAATCCTTATTAGTGATTTTGTGAGTAAATATTTCAGGTTCAGCAATAACTCCAACCTTAACAGCACACAAATCTCCTAAACTTCTGGACATAGCAAGTCCAGGAATGTTTTCACTTTTATGCCAAACTCTGGCCGGTCCAAAGGCTTCTCCCTTATAAGTTTTAAATGGTTCCACTCTTCCTCCATTACTTATGATTCTCTTCTTCTCATCTGCATCATCTGGCTTGTGGTCTCTGCTCAGAGCTTTTGCCTCCCATTTCCCACCATTCTCTAGTATGCATTATAAATTATATCATAATTATATTAATATTATATTAAAGAGATTAATTAGATAATGATATGTTATTTTATTACATTGTGCTAAAATGGCTCTAGAATCACCTGCATTAGCAGTATAAATAACTCCATCATATATCAGACTAGTAACACAAGTAGTACCACTAAAATTTACATCGATGTTAGTTTTGCAAAGATCCTGATGAGTTTATATATAGGAATCTTTAAGGACTTTTTTAATTAGAGTTTCATTTATAGGTTCATTTTTAGCTTTCTAAAAATTAGTCATGATATTTTTAGGTAATTATATTTTACAAAACCCTGAAACATGATGACCATTAATTCCATGTCCATCTAATACTCCAAAATAGCTGCTGTTTTTTAAACCATTATAATTTTGAATACTAATATAACTATCTTGATTAGTTTTAATTGGTTTTCCTGGTAATGATCCAGGCTTAGATCTAAATTATACATTAACCACTAATTATTCATTATTCACAAATTGACTTGTTTTTATATTGTCACTCTCATTCAGTCCATTCTCTTTGTTATTTTAATATCTTTAATTCTGCTTCATTAGTTCTTCTTACAATTAAGGTAGTTTTATGTTTTCTGATTAGTTTCTTTTATGGTTTATTTGTTAATTACTATTACTTACTTATTATTATTATTAATGTTATTAAACTGTATTCTATATATTTATTGCTTGGCTCTAAGAAGTCGGCTGTAAATTTATCATAAATCCCTTTTAATCCATTTATTTTCTCATGTTCGGTAAAGGAGACGATTCATATAGTTCTTCAAATTTTTAAGATCTGTAGAAATTCTATTTACTTTTGCTTCTTGGAACTATTTTATAATTTATCATTAATATTTAATACCTGGAGATTCTTAATGATATTCTAATTTACTATTTGATAATTTCATTTAAGAATTATTCATATTATTATTGTTTGTTGAACTATTTTTTTAATTAGTATTTTATGCGGTATTATTAATATTTATTTAATTGCGCTAATTTTTGCTAGGGGTCTCATAATTATTATATTATATTTTTTAGTTACTATCTGTTCTTTTTTAAACACTTTGAGATTAATATTATGAATTTCTATTAAAACTTGTTTTACTTGAATTTTTGTTATTGTTATTGTTGTTATTGTTGGTGTTTAACTAAAGTTTGTCACTTTAAAACAAAGGTCTTTTATTTAACATTGCTTTATATATATATTAATTATATTTTAATTAATTTATAAAAATATCTAAATTTAGCATATCTATTAATATTCTTTTTTATGATGAATGTTAATTTATTAATAAATTTATTATTTATATTATAATTTATATTTAATTTAATAATTTTTCATTCGAAAATTATTTTATCTTCCTTATATATTTATCAATTATTATTTATCGAATAATTATTTTTCTAATCAATTATATTCTTAATATTATATTAATTTATTTTACATTAATTTTTTGTATATCAAAATTTTAAAACATTTATTCTTTAAAAATATTGTTTTTATTCTCAATTATTTACATTTCTCCAAATTTAAAAAAATTTTGTTAATAAAATATTTTAGTCAAAGGAGTTTATTGTTCTTAATTTTAAGATTACTAATTAAATATTAATAATGATTATTTAAAAGTTTAATTAAGTATTATTTTGATTTCTTCGTCGTTTTCAATAATTATTTATTACAAATAAAAGTTTGGATTTATAATAAAATTTTCATATTAAGTATAAAAAACTTTATTATAAAATTCTTTAATGTCTCCATATTAATTATCAGTTATTTTTATTTAGTATAATGTTTTTTGTAATCTTTTACTATCATAATCTATATTTATCTCTTAATAACTAAATATAAATTTAAATAAAATAAATACCATTAAATAATTTTTTATAATTTGAAATAATTTTTTTAATTAGAAAATTTTTTTTAAATGGCATATATTGAAGATAATATATAAACATCAATATTTCTATGAAAAATATCTTTTTTACAATAAAATATCATTATTTTAACTAAACTCCATATTTATTCAATTACGTTTTCTTGCAAATATAAATTATATTTAAATTAAAATATAAATCTTGAAATATAGAGAAATATTTTTTTAAATATTCTAAATGAATTTTAAAAATTATCTTTAATTATTATTTCATAAAATATTAAACTATCTTACCAAATGTGATGCATCAATATATTTTATTCTAAAATTTAAAGTTATTTAAAAATTAAATTGGGAATTTTTTAGGATAATTTAACATAATATTAAATATTTTTCCAAAATTCATAACAGTCTATTTAATATTCCTAAATAATCTTATAAAAATCTAAAATCTAATTTGGGATTTAAATTATCATGAATGAAATAATAAAAAAAGTCAGTATAAAACTCTTGTTTTTAATATTTTAATAGAAAATATCCAAAACTTATTCTTTTTTTTTATATTAAATTAAAGCTCTAAAATGATAAATAAATAATACTGCTAAAAAATATTTATAACTTATTTCTGTTTAAATTCTAAATCAAACTTATCTTCTATAAATTTTTCTTAAATTTTATGATAAAATATACCTAACTTAAATAAAGCCAATTATTATATCAACTATAAATCAAATATAATTTAAATATTATCTATTTAATTCCTTAATT
>Ga0315908_10002192_pt1 | contig 14404 bp, 5 predicted proteins | sample LakEriMetagenome_12_FD_203520 | JGI IMG/M metagenome (GOLD analysis project Ga0315908, IMG submission 203520) | Freshwater fungal communities from buoy surface, Lake Erie, Ohio, United States - Buoy 4 MA124 | ecosystem: Environmental > Aquatic > Freshwater > Lake > Lake biofilm | place: USA... | reverse complement strand
GGAATGCTTTTTATGTTCCTCTACAATCTTAGTAAGTTTATATGTGGTCAAAATAAAATATACAGCTGATCTAACCTATTATTAATCATAAATTCCTAATATTCCTATTATAAAGCTATTATAATAGGATTATAAGACGATATCTATATGAAAAACTTTTTCTTCTACACACCTTTATTACATTATTTGCTTTTTAGGGTTTAAAACCAAAGGATGTAAATATTTCAAAAAATTTTTTATTTATATTTTGAATATTTATTTTTTTTTTCGATTTCAGATTTATTTTTATAATGGATTGTTTATTAATTTTTCTTTATTGCTCTGTTATTTTAAATATAGTCAAAATTTATAATTCAGTCCTTTTATCTATCATTATTTATACATTATATATATAATTTTTTAATTTGATTATTATTACAATTAAAAAAATAAATACAAATTTCAATATTTCTATTTTCATTCAACAAGAACAATAATGATGATATTTTTTATAATTTAACAAATTAATTAGACAAACAGTATTATTTTATTTTTTTAATTTATAATATAAAAATTAATAAGATTAATACAAATACATTCATTAAGAAAATACAAAGTACAAATTTTATTCAAAAAAAATTCAAGAATCAATCACTTTATAATAACGTATTAAATCCAAAATGTAATATTTTAAGAAATCTTGTGAAATAAGAAATAAAAGCATAAATATAAAAACCAAATAATTTAAAAGAATAAAATAATTCTATTAATTAAAATTGTATATTATAAGAATCGAAACAAATTGAATTAATCTTTAAATAATTATAAACAAACAAGTAATTTAATCTTATAATTATGAAAAATATAATCTATAATTATTTTAAAATTAAACTTAGAAATATAATATAACTATATTAAATATGAGAGAAAAGAAAATTTACAGATGATAAAAAGTCTGAGGAGAATGCAAAAAGAAGCAATTGTATTTTTAATGATAATTGATCAAAATATAAATAAATATCGAAAAAATTAACTAAGATAAGTTTATTAAAAATTTAATAAAATTAATTAATGAAAATTAATAATCAAATATAGGCTCTTCTTATGAAGGTTTAGATTGTAATAATATGAATAAAACTTTTTATTAAATTATTTGGATTTATAACAGCTTATTTATTTTGTTATTAAAAAATTAAACCATCTTTATTTATTTAACTTTTATTTATTATCTTATTAATTATGATAATAAAAGAATTAATTTCCAATACAACTTTAAGAATTAATATAATTTAATTAGAATAATTAATGAAACAATAAAATTTTTCAAAGAGGATGATATTTTCCTTAATATTATCTAATATTTTTTGAATATTTATCTAAATTGCAAGAAGAAATAAACTAATTGCCAAAATATAAAATTTATTAAACATATTATAGGTTTTATCTAAATTTAATTAGTTAATTAAGTATTAGAAGGAAGTTATTTAAAAATAATAATTAATAGTGGATTTAGTTTAATTAATATAATTAAATAAATCTAAAATAAATATGATTGTACAAATTGTAATTAATATTAGAATAATTTCATTAAAATAAATTGGATTTTAATTGATAAAGTATATTAAATAGACTTCAAAACTAGTTAATTTAGAGTGGACCATTTAAATATTTTTAAATCCGATAATAGTTTTAGATGAGGAAGGAGTTTATTTATTGAAATTGAAAAAGATGAAGTTGGTAAGTAAATTTATTTAAGAAAAGATGGCTCTACATTTGATAATTTTAAAAATCTAAATGGAGAGGTAGAAGGAATTTTAATAATATTTATTGATGTTAATACTGAAAAAATTATATTTCAAAATTTTTATTGCATTTTTTTTATAAGATTATAATAATTAAACCTAATAATTTATATTAAAAATGGATATTAATCAATAATTATTAAAAAGAAAAATTCAAAGTAATTAAAAATTTATATAAAAGAAAAAAACAAAATTCTTAATTAAAAATTAAAAACTAAGAAAATATTTTAAAAAAGCAGATAAAATTTTATTGAAGAAAATTCTTTAGTTTAAAAATATAATTCTTAAGATTAAATGGCAAAAAAAAATTAATAATTTTATGAAAATGTAAAATTATTTATAGTTTATTAATTTAGTATTTTAATGATTCAGGTGAAAAATAATATAATAATAAAAATAATTATAATTTAATACATAATAAACAAAAATAGACAGAAAAAATAGATTAAAAATAATAAATATAATACAGAAGTATGAAAAAAGATATCAAAAAATATATAAATGAATAAGAAAAATAAAATAAGCATTAATAATAAAAAATAAAATAAAAAGAGATATAAAGAAATCTTTATAAGAAAGCATAATTCTAGAAAACTAAAAAAGGGTAGCCTTATATGAAAAATTATCTGAACATTATATTGAACAAATTATAAAAGAAGGAATGATGAATTATTTATAGTTTAAAAATATAAATCATTGATTATTTATGGGTTTATGATATAGTTACAAATCTACCTTTTGATAATCATCTACCTGATCACATAAATATCTAATCCTATAACTTTGATAAGTTTCCTTAGGAATCATGAGGCACACGGTCCTGGTGAAATTACAAACTACTATCATGTCTTTGATATCATCCACAATAAGAACAACATTTCCATTATTTAACTTCTATAATTTTTCTCCTAAATCCGGTTACATATTGTTTAATTCATCGTAATTTAGACTGTTTTAATTACTCTTTAATATATCCTTAAATGCTTTCAGTGTTATATTTATCTTTCTATTCTTAAAATAAGGACTTAATTGTAAGACTGAATCTTAACAAATTCTATATGGACATTCACCATTACATAGATCTTTTTTATTTCTATTAAATGCTTTACTTCCAGTATTTACAATGTTTAAGTTTTCTATTTATATTTATATTCCATTTAATATTATTATATTTTATTATTAAATATTATTTACTTCTAAATTAAGTGTTAAAAATATCTCTGATTTTATCACTCACAAACACAATTCTCTTTTAACCTTCTTTTTCCATAAATAGTCTTGATTAAATATAATTATCTTAAAATCCATAATAGTTTTTAATCCAATCCCATATTTTATCATCAATTTTATCCCATTATCCATCCATTATAAAAATATCCTGTTTGTCCTTAGCCTTTCTATTTATTTTCTGATTTATTTTCTGATTTTAATAATCAATTATTATATTATTATTAATTGTATTATTATTCTTTATACTATCTTTATAATTATTATTATCGTTAATATTATTTTGGATTTAAATATAAGAATCTAGATTAGGAATTTCTTCTTCTTTACTTTTCCTGAGATTGTTTAAGACAATATCTTATTTTTTCCTAAATAAAGCAATATAAAATCCTCCAGTATTTTGATCATGAGGCATAATTCTAATAGTTTTTTGAATTCCTATTAAATTCATAAAATCGTTATCTTATGAGAACATACTGTCTTTAATAACATCAAGCTCTGATTCTTAAGGATTTTCTTGCTTAAATGTTATGTACTGCTAATAATGATCAAAAGTATGATAAATTTAATCACTTTCATAGACATTATTGTTCTGATCATGAATCTATTATTATTTAGTATAAGTTGATTTTTGTTTGTAGACTTACCATTTTTACATTCCTTTTCTAGTTTTGAGGCCTAGGAAATGGCTTTTTGCATACTAATGAATATCAATCAATTCTACTTGAGAATGATGAGCTAATCTTCTGAAAACTTCAGTGATAACAGCTTCATCCTCAATAGGGTTGAGACTACAAGTACTATAAACCAGTAGTCCTCCAACCTTGAGTAATTATAATCCTCTGATGAGAATTTAACACTACAGTCCATGTAAACCACAACCATCTTTATAACTCCAGAATCTCCACTTGTTTGGTAATTTTCGAATTGCTCCATCTCCACTACAAGGTACATCGCATAAAACTTTATCATAATAATTATGAATGGAAGGTATTTATTATCCAATATGATTCACTACCATTATCCCACTACTGTTATTAATCCTTTAAATTTAATGAATTAACATGCTAGCCCTCTGAAAATCTACATCATTTGCCACAACTCCTCCTATGTTATCTCCAATCATCTCCAACATCTAACCAGTCTTACTTCCAGGAGCAGCACACAAGTCTAATATCAAATCACTTTTTTATATATCTAGAAATAAAGGAGGAAGCATTGACACTAGCTCTTGTCTGCTTATCAAACCACTGTCATTTGCATTTATTATCATTTCTCTTAAAACTGAGTGTTCTTTTTTCAATTCTTATCGATTTTATAGCATTTGATAAGTTAGTCCCATAGGAAACCATTTTATTTTCTACATTTCTTCTTCATTTTTCCCTATGTATTCATCTAATAATTTTTAAAAATTTTAGTAATTAGGCACTGTTCTATTTATTCTAAAAGTCACAGGCAATCTTTCTTTTAAAATTTTCAGAAAATCATTGAATTCTTTTTCGTTATTAAATTCTTCTTTTAATATTCTCTTTTTTTATTATTAATTTTTTAATACTTTGTAAAATGTCTCGAATAGAATATTTCTATAATCAAATGCTGTTGTATTATATTCCTCAGTTTTTACTTTTTTTTCTTATTTATCCCATTTTTCTATCTTTGCTTTCCTTTATTCTTCAGTCAGATTCTTCTTTTTATTTCTATGTCTAAATGCACCCATTTATAAATAAGATTCTTATAATATTCTTATATATATATTTATAATAATTATATTATTATTTCATAATAATTTAATTTATTTATATTATTTTTATATTACTAATAAATTTATTTTTAATTAATAAATTTTAATAATTTCAATCTAAGTTTAATTTTTATTATTCATTATAAATATTATTTAAAAGAATTTTATTACAGTAATATTAAAATATATTTAATAAAAGTTAATTGCATTATATAATTAAAAAAAAGCAAAATTAAATTAAAAACAATTAGCAATAAAAAAATTTTATTAAATAAGTATATATAATAATTATTATGTTTATAATTTTTATATAATAATAAAATTTTATTATGAATTAAATTAAATCATAATAATTTTAAAATAATTATAATTAATAAAAATAGAAATTAATATTACAATCAATTTATAATAGATAATTAACTTTAAATGATAGGAATAATGAAACAATAAAAAATTATAAAAAAATTAATTTAATAGAAATAAATTAATAAATTAAATATAAATAATTAGATAATCAATAATTTACCAAGTCCATGGTGTGAATATATTGGTAATAAATAAATAATTTATGACAACAATTTAGATGATTATAATAATTCAATAAGCGCTTTTTTATATAAAAGATGGATAAAAAAGTAAGAATTAGAAAGCAAAGTATATATATTAGAATTAGATAAAAATTTGAAAAAATACAACAAAATTTTAGAATAATAGAAAATTTAATAAAGCAAATATGAGTCTGAGATTACTTTAGAATAACTATAATTGAAATAAAAATAAAATAGTTTTGATACATAATATATTTAAAATATATTTAGTGAGCCTCATCTGATATAATTTTTAGATTAATATTTAAGCAAAATAATTATAAATGGTCAAACAGTTCAAATAAATGAGATTGATGAGTATATAATAATAAAAAATAAAGTGATGAATTTTTATTATAATTTTTTTTTTGGAGATAATTTATCAGAAAACGAGCAAAATATATAATAAGAATATATAAAATAAAAAGGTTAAAAGTATCTTGATTATTTGAAAACATAAGAATAAAAATACAAATGTATTTGGACAATTGAAAATCAAAGAGTATTTAATGGAGTGCGTAATTAAAAAGAAAGGGATGAAAAAAGTTAATAGCTAAACTAAGAGTTTGATTTAGAAAGGGATAGAAGACACTTTGAATTTTTATTGAAAATGGATGGAATAAAGAGTATAGAGTAAGTTAAACTAGAGTAGATTTAAAAAAAGATGCTAAGGTATTGTTAAGAGAGATAGTATAGAATAGTAGATGGGATTTTGGAGAGAGTATAATAAGGAGTATATGAGGTGAAGCGAGAAGTAATTAAAGATATGAAGGAAGATTTTCAAATAAATTGGGCTATAGTGAACTTGCATGTTTGGTTGATTGTGAGTAGATTATAGAAAGAGGAAGATATGGGGGACTTGGAAAGTGGACATCTTGCCTTATTATTAGAGGGAAAATTAGACGAGAGTCTGGAGAACAGCATGCATACTCTATTTTTGAAGAAAGGAAAGAAAGATTTTATTAATGACACTCTTTTTTTCATGTCTTCATCACGAGTTATTTTCCATAAACATTTTAACACTCTTCCTAAATCAAGTCGTAATCCATTTTTCAAACTTGATGCCCTTGTCTGGTCACGAGTATTCGTTGAAAAGCAAGAAAGGTACTCTTAAAATGTTTAACAAGTCGCTGCCTACTTCGTATCCTAATACCAATATATAATGTAACTCCCCATTCAAAACATTAAGAATGTCCACTTCTAATTCTCTCTTTTTAATGTCCCTTTCTCAGCTCTTCAATAAATCAAACTATACAATAAAGATCTTATCCTTAATCCTGAATAGTTTGCTAAAGAGTTGGAATCTGACTCAAATATTAAGTCTTTTTTCTACTCTTATTCAGTTAAAGACAAGCTTTATGATCTACCTCCTCTTAACCATCATTATTAATTACTAAATTATAGGAATGATCTTCTTAAACAGTTCATTTAAATCAACAATCATATTTAAAATATTTATGGTCATAAATTATAAGTTCTTATTAATTAAGATCATCAAAAGTCTAATTGCATTCAAATTTTCTAAAATTAACATTATCTTTAAAATCCATACATCAAAAATCTATATAAAAAATTCAAGTATTTATTAATTTAAATTTTAGATTTTTATAAAAAAAAAGCATATTTTCTTTTTTAAAGAGATCTTAAAGTAAGATAGATATATAATCAGCATGGACTCAAAAATGAATAATATTTATAAATAAATTAAATATAAAATGAGAATATGAATTTTTTAAAGTATGAATGATAATTTATGATCATATTGATTAAACCTTATCTAATAATTTTTTGGAGAGTACGGCCTTATTCCTCAGTCTACTTTGATATAAGACTCCGTAACCATCATAGTTAGGACTGAGAGGAAGAAACCATAAGAGCGGATTATTTCCGAAGACAGCACACCAATTGGAATAATATCCAACATCAAAAGGAAATAGAGAAGTGTTGACTAATTTAGTGATTTTTTCCCTCTATTCGATAGTGGAGAGTCCTCTAATTATCATCTAGAGGTGCCAGAGAGTGAAAAGGAATAGGACTAAAAAGAGCAAGGAGATGAATGAGTAACTGATCATGACATAAAATATCAATAGGAATATTTCAATCTTCAGATTTGTTTAGTCTGGAATGCTGATAAAATGATCATGATCTAAATTATTATTAGGATCTGTACCCTTAACTACATCTAGCAACATTGATTGTTATTTTATATAGTTTCCGATTGTTGAATTCGAGCAAAATACACACAGAGCTAGCATCACATTTACATACAACAGCATACACATGAAGTATTTATAGTTATAAAAACCAATGCAGTTGTTTATAAAAGGACAGTGGTGATCCATCTTCAGTACGCATTTTTTGCAGATTGAACAATGGTGACATCTATCTGGCTTATATGCTTCACATAATTTGCAATACCTATCATATCATTATATCATATTAACATTATCAAATAATTTTGTTATATATAATTATATTAATTATACTAATATTATATTTTTATACCTAGGCTTTCCAGCCATTCCTTTTTGACTCTTAAACTCTACACTATCAAGAATAAGGAGATATTTCAACATATTTTCATTCTCATTATTTTCAATCAATTGCTACAAGTCTTAATGCTATTCAATACTATTATAATTATCCCTTCTTGATTTACTGTTATATTACAATTATTATTAATTAGTTTATATATTGTTTTGAAAATCTACAAAAAATTCATAGCTATTATATATTAATTTATCTAATTCTTATTCTGATAGTTACTTGCCTACTAAAAACTTAGGAATCTGACCTGGTAGTGTAAATGAGGCTCTTAAATAACTAATCATAAGAATTAAAACACAAAAATAAAAAGTAATAATTTAGTAAGCTAATATTTTATTATTATTGTAAACATGTTTAATGCTATTGTTGTTGGGAATGGCATCAAGTTTGGGTAGAATGTAAAATTAATTAAAAATGACAAATACATTGAACATGAAAACTTAAAGAAATATCAAGGCTGAAAGAGCACTGAATTTGTTCAATATTTTTTATTTGGTGGTGATAGTTTTGGCTTGTTACTGGTAAACTTATAATTGTTTATTAACTTCCATAATATCATTATTGCTGGGAGCATTAAAAATAAAACTGTCATACTCTTGAGAGTTATTGTCGTGATTCGAAACTGAATTTAATCCTGATGTCAAATGATAGCTTTCACTGTGAATTTGAAGACTATTATTATTTTAGTTGTTGTTATTGTTATTATCATAATTTACACTTACGTTTAGATTATTATTACTCCTGTTGTTAGGAGCTGACTAATGGTTTTTAAGTTTCTCATTTAATTACTATTATTGTTGCTTCATTATTAAACAATTTGATAATATTTATATATTATTATAATATAGCTTTCTTATAATTTCATATTAATTAATCAAATTACAATTCTTATCCTTATTGCTTAGAGTGATGTTAAATATCATTAAGGTAAGATTAGAAATCATGTCTGATGAACGAAAGTAAGTCCCAATTTAAGTTTTGACCCCTATTATAAAAAGTGAATGAAGTTGAATAATATATAATATAATATCAATAATGTATAATAATTTTATTTAATATATAAAATTTGAAATAAATTACCTAGTCTGACCTGATAATTTGACAGCAATTTGAGGACCTTCACTATGATTCATCTTCTCAAGCAAGTAAAGGATCTTGTGAATGTTGGTTAGTTCCATCTAATTAGATTAACTTTAAGGAATCTAAATCGCTATTAGGCTCAAACCTTCTACAAAAAGATTTACATTTATCTAGTTCTTCACTTCGCAGTTAGTGTTCTAACTCATTATTTCACTTAATGAGTTGAATATTCAAAGCATTCTCTACTTTGTTATTATTTCAGGGAAAACTTCAAAGTCTTTATGAAATTTCAAAAACTGTTCAAAATTCATTAATTAGTTCGACTAATTTGCATAGATCCTGTAAAAATTGCTCATTGTTTTAAATATACCTATATTATTTAATTTATATATTATTCATATTATTATATTATCATAATAAAATTAAATTGGAACTAATAATTAATATTTAATTTTATTATATGACTAATATTAGCAAATTATTACCTCCTAGTAGTTAGATGATCTGATTGTCCTGAACCAAATCCATTAAAACTTAAATGTACTCGTTATTGTACTTCCTATTTTTTCCTAATTTTTAGACTAATCCGCTAAACTTATGCTCAATAATATATTATATTTATGTTTATTCATCTGACTAAAACATCTATTACATTCTATTCGCTAATTACTAAATTGAATACATAAACTAATCCAAATTCATCCTTTTGTTTCCTTAATTTAAACTCTTTGTGTATATCAACTCAAGTTCAGATTAATTCTCTATAATGAAATCCTAGTTCTAAACTTCATTATGATTATTATTATTAATATTTAATAAAATATTAGAATCCTTCATCATTTTAATATAATTTCCAATTCCTAATTTATCAACATTCATACTTTCACCAATTGAGCAATAATTTTAGAAAATAATGGATAAGATTGGTTTATAATGATTAAAAATAGGATTTAGCTAGATATTTTCATGAAAACTATTGTATCAATGATTTTTTTATGTTTAAATATTAATTAATGATTACTTTAGATCTGAATCAACATTAAATAAATTAGGATCAATAAGGAATTATTTTTTATGAGTAGTTGTGATTTTGAGCTTTTACCAAATTTTGAGAAAATTATCTGAAAATTCGATTCGCTCTAATAATTAATAAAGATTGAGTAAGTCATCATTTTATTAATTAATGGAATGACTTACAGCAAGAAGGAGGAGGAAGTTAATGAATTTGTTGAAGGTGAAGAAAATGCCTAAAGGGGTGAAAATATTTTAAATAAGTTGATGTTATTATGTTTGATTATTAAGGACAAAGTTGAAGAGTAAAAGAGTTTGAGACTTATTTATCAATACTGGACAAATGTCGAAGTCTTTTACAAAGCAATGAATATTGCTTTCAGACTGTTGTATAATTTATTAATCTTTTTGAATCCTGTTTATTCCCTTCACATTCTCCAACGGAAAATATACTTCATAAATTTTAATTAACACTTCTTCTGACTGCTTTAATAGTTTAATGCACTTACTGTCAATGAATCTATCGTATTACTATAACTCATGTCCTGTCTATGTTTCATTTATTATCTTCTCATAAAGTGGTAAAAGGTGTTGTTCCATCAATATTTCTAGTCCTTATCGAACATTCAGCTCCTTGTATTTATATTGACTTATCTTTACCAAAAGGTTTAAAAACTAATCAAAATCTAAGTTGTTCTTTTTACTTTGTTACACAAATAGTAAATCTAATCTTTTCTAATCCACATATTTGTCTTTAATCTCACTGTCACTCATCATCTTCAAAAATATACTTGATTTTAAAAATCAGTTATTTGTTCTATCTCCAAATGACGTATAAAAGTTAAATATTATTTATAATTTCTTTTTTATTTCATCATTATTATTTTTTTATTTGTTATTTTCAATGTTCATATTTTTATATTAATTTAGTTATATTTTATATATACTTAAAAAATTCAAATTAACTTTAAATTTTATAATTAATTTTAATTTTTAAATTATTTTCTATAGTATATATATAAAATAATCATAATTTTTATTCCTCTCTATCATTCATATCTATTTTTATTTCTTATTCATTTTTAATGTTGTCTGATTACTATTCCTGTTGACTCTAAATAAGATTAACATTATCATCACTTTAAACATTCATATTAGCTTATTTATTTTCTATAAATATTTTTAATCCAAAATTAATGAATATTATAATAGTAAGGACTAATCCAGTAATAGATAAAAAGAATTCTTAGTTTAGAGAGTAAATGTAAAATGCTATCAAATAAAAGTATAGAATGATTTAGCAAAAACTAAAAAATAAATAAATGTAAAATACCTGATAAATAAAGAGGCTTTTTATAATTTAATTAAGCTTTGTTTATAAGGTTTATTCTTATGGAAAGTATTATTTGGCATTTTATAAAGTTGAGCTTAAAAGATTTCAGGGATGAAAACTCCAAAGAGAATAAGAGCAATAGAGGAATATTTAGAGAAATTAGGATGAGAATCTTTGAAGTTGATAAAATTCTTCATAGTCTGTTGATAAATAGATAGATAAAGAGCATAAAAGAGTAAACCAAGAGCAGAATTTACAAAGACTGCTATAAAGCAGACTCCAACAAAGAATACAGTAATTTCCTTGTTGTAATAGAGAGAACATAGAAGAGCAAATCTAATGAAGAAGTCAGAAACAGAATACATACCAAGGAAAGAATGAGGAAGCAATAATTTGTTTTTATGAGTAAAGAAGGAGATGAGAATGAATAGAGTGAGGAAGAATGTAAGTATCCAAATCAAAACTGTAGCTATTCCAACTCTACCTTCATATAAATTCTTGCAAACTTGTCCACTATTCGTATTAATGAGTTGGTATCCTGTTGGACATTATGTCACACAGCCAGTTTCCAATAAAGCATATCCACTCTTGCAGCTGTTACAATTCAAAGTTAGTTAATTGCAAGACTTACAATTTGAATCTTTACAAATCACCACTATGCATCTATACACCCAATTTGGATCATTATAGTAGTTGATCGATATTTCAGTCCCAGTTGGACATCTGTTGTAACAGTTTCCTAAGTATAAGTAATAACCAGATTGGCAATTTTAACATTATTAATACGTTTAATCACTTGTTAATCCACAATCCTTGCATTATTTTACATTGCAAGTTTAGCATTGAAGCAGGTTGAGATTATATATTTGTTGTTGCTAGCATGCTTAAGTTTGGGTGAGACAATTATTATTAAGAAGTACATTATAACCATTATTGAGAGAACATGCAGAGCATTGACTACTAGAAGTAGTACATTAATAGCAAGTAGGATTAGTACACTATTGATTAGTACATAGATTGTTTGCTGAAATATACTTGAACCCATTTGGACATTCACTCACACATTCACTAGTAGTAGATAGCAATTTGCTAGGTGAATTACAACTATAGCATGTTGTAGAAGTAGAACAAGCATTACAATTTTTAATACATGCTTAGCATACTTAATTTGACATTGAAAATTAACCAGTTGGACATTAAGAAAAGCATTATCCGTTCGATTGGTAATAGTTTCCAAAAAGAGTCGAACATTAAGTACATATATTAAGAGAACTACATGACGAACATTAGTTACTACATTATTGACATTAATTAGTAGTTTTATCGTAGAAGAAGTTAGTTTAGGAACATTTTTGTACTCCTCCATCTCCTACAGAAGTACATTTACCTATATTAGATTCAAGCAGGAATCCAGATTAACAAGTATAACAAAATTATTTGCTAGGTCCACAAGTGGCACAGTTGTTTAAACACTATGCACTGTTAGCCAATTGGCATACTCCATTGACTACAGATGATCCAAAAGGACAGTTATTCTAGTTAATGCATTAACCTTCATTAAAAATATTATTAGAAGAAGTAGAGTTACATTTCAAACACTAATTAGATGAACCTCCATAGCAAGTCTAGCAAGATGGGTCACACTTTTCGCAAGTGAAAGTTCCTGCCACTCCTTGCAAGAGAGAAGGTACTGATTATTAATATTGATAAGATAAACATGAACTTAAACACTGATTATTAGTAGCATCAAACAAAGGAAATTTACTAGGAGTATAACATGATAGGCACTATGTTGAGTTTTATCCACAAGTAAGACATTATCCACTACATTGGTTTTGTTAAGAATTAATATAAATCTGTAGAGCAATACTAGTCAGTCCAGTTGAGGTTATTAAGTTATTATCTTAAGTAAATATGCTTACTTAGAATCCAGAGTAGCTACCAATAGTAGTAGGGTTGTTGAATTGATCTATTTGTATTATTATATTTCCACTAGCAGCATAACTTGAGAATAAGTTCGATATTAAAAGAATTTGTCCATTACTGTTGCAAGACCCAATCGCTGCATAAGGAGACAGTAGTCTGCAAATATAATTTGAAGGAGTCAAAGTGAATCCATTTGCAAATTTTATTTATACACTTGATCCTTTATAAATTCCTACCACTGTGGATAATTTAAAAGTTAGAATGCTTGTAGCTCCTGGTAGAGGATTACTCACTTATATTTAATACAAATTCATTCCTTAATTTTATAAGTCATTAAAATATTTTATTTAATTAAAATTCACGCTATCTACATCTTCATAAGTGTTTATCAAAGACATTGCTTAGAACTTGACATAAATTTAACTAGTTGGATTTACTGTTAAAAAATATCCTACATTCCTTATCTGTTGAACTTGGACTGTAATTTAAAAGTTGTTTCCACAATTAATAAGGGATCCACATATTCCTTATATATAAATGTACTGTATTTCCTAATAGAGATTGTTAGGATAAACTACTGATTAACAGTTGAGTTATTAGATGACTGATTTATCAGAATTAGAAAGTTAAAAGCAAGAGATTTAATTGGGAGTAGTTTGATCATCTTGGATGAGGTTGTTGGGCATAACAAGAGCAAGGATATTGTTGTTATAAATAATTGATTAACTTGTAGCTTAAATAATGAAGGTATTGAAGTTGAATATTAGATTCTAAACTCTTGTTAATCCTTGCATCTTCACCACTCCAACCTGCAAGTAAGGAGTTATTATTTGTTTTGCACCATCAACCTAACTGTAATCTGAAAGACAACTGTATATCTGAATATATCTATTTAAACTTATCAATCTCTCAGGAGAAATCACATAATTTACATTTTTTATTCCTTTCTGAATCTAAATGTTTAACCTTTGTCCAGCAGCACATGAAGTTTTACAAATTGTATCGAGAATGATACTGTTACCATCTTAGCTTTTAAAGCAACTAGTAATGGATTAAGCAATGTTATCATAACATTAAAGAGGTGTATTGATGTCAAATTCCATCTGCATACTTTACTAAATAGAAATCTATATAAGACTGTTATTAGGAATGTAGTAGAAGAGTACAAAAT
>Ga0315908_10002185_pt1 | contig 14427 bp, 12 predicted proteins | sample LakEriMetagenome_12_FD_203520 | JGI IMG/M metagenome (GOLD analysis project Ga0315908, IMG submission 203520) | Freshwater fungal communities from buoy surface, Lake Erie, Ohio, United States - Buoy 4 MA124 | ecosystem: Environmental > Aquatic > Freshwater > Lake > Lake biofilm | place: USA... | reverse complement strand
TCCAACCCATTGTATGCAGCCAGGGCGAACGAAGACGAGTCGTTTATTAGAAAATACAGAGACGAAAAATTCCCGTTAAAGAAATGAATGATTGATGTAAATATTTATATCAACGTATCAGCAAGTGGCACGAGGCGAACCGCCAAATCCTCCGAGGGACCACTCCAGGACATCGTGCGTTTCCGAGTTGGGGGAACGCAGTAGAGGGCCTAGGGCGACGCCACTGGTGTACTTTTCTTTCCGTTTGTTCATAACAATGAATGAGACCGCGGCAATAAGCGCCAGCAGCAGCATCAGTACAACCAATTGCATCGTTTTACATTTACATATATTATTTTCATTTTAGCAGGACGGAATTGAATATGATTCCGAGGACCGGGGCGTCCAGGGTGCTCGGAATCTGTATATCATATCGTATAAATACTTACGTGCTTGTTTAGCAGTTAAACTTGGCACAATATTCGTCGTGGGTCGTGACTCCTTTGTTTTGCGGTACGGGGGGCAGAACCTTAGGGCTGTCTGCGAATTCCTTCACGGTGGAGGGGAGGCCGTAGTAGGCGTCGTCAAACTTTTCCTTCTTGGGCGGCGACGAGGACGTTTTAAAAATCTTCCCGAAGAAGAAGCCGGCTAGGAATATAACGACGAGTAGCGCCACGAATACGAGGGGGTGGTCTGGGATGAACTTCATCGTGTATATAAGTGTAAAATATTTTTATTTAGGTGTCGTGGGGGGTGTCGCGGGGATGGAGTTTGCTTTCCTCGCGTCTAGGATGCTGTCTATCATCGTCCCTATGACGAACGCGATGAGCATGAGCGTGAAAACAAGCCCGGGAGTTTTGTCTAGGACGTCTGCAATCATCGTGCTATACATTTACCAAATATTTTTTACAACCGCGGCGTAATATTTCCAAATTTTTAGTATTGGCATTTGTAAATGGACGATGTTCAGACTATTCTCGAAAAAGGCCGCGATGAGACGTACATCTTCCTCGCCGATTCTTCGAAGCGCGACAGGGAAGCGTTTCCGTCTTCCGCGGAATACGAGGTCTCTTTCAACGCCCAGTTTAGAAACGTGACCAAGTTCGAGATTCTCAATGTCAACATCCCACGCACGGATTACCTCGTCGACAGCTCTGAAAACCAGCTCGTGTATGCCATAGGGCAGCCGAGTGGTATCGACACGTGGCAGAGCGACTTGACTCAGATACGGACTGCCAACATTACTCCGGGGGACTACAATCTCAGCCAATTGGTTGACGAAATAAACTCGCAGCTCACCGCCGTCGCAAACGCGTTCGGCGACACCACGGTGTTGCTAGCGGCCCCCACGACCAACCCCAGTGAGATTTCGAACAAGATAAACCTGACAGGTTCCGCTCCGTTCGCGCTTTTGAACGGGAGCATAAACTCCACTATAGGTTTTGGGGACCCTGTAAACGTGAAACAGGCTGCGTCTACTAGGTACTACTCTACCGTCCCGGGGTATACCGTTAACTACCCCAACGGCGCTGACAACGTGTTCCTCGCGATCCAGAGAGCAGTCCCTGGCGCGCCAACTATAAACGAGTTCGTGGGCGTCTTCCCCCCCGGCGACGCCACGAGCTTCTACCCCATCTACACCGGTCAGGTTCTGCGCCAGTATTTTACCGCGGCAAGCGCCGGGACACCAACGACCGTGACGGGGTATTTCTCTGACCTCGCCGCCGCTCCCTTCGGGGGGTTCGCCCTTAACGTACAAATAGGGTACGCCGGGAATAATACGCCGATAGCAACGGGTACCATAACTAGCATAGACTCGGAGCTTACCCCTGCAGTTTCCAACACTCTCGCCGTGACATCGAATTTCGTCCAGGGGGAGTCGTACTACGTGCAGTTTACATCGGCAACTTCGACCACGGCGAGCAACTGCACTTCGCTATGGTTCCATTCGCCGAACCTGCCCCCTTCCCCCGGGGCTTACATGACGGTGAACGGAAACGTGGTAAACCCAGGGCAATACTTTGCGACGACGGTAGTCGCCGGTGCCATGGGATACAACTTGACTTCGCCCGGAATTGTGAACATCCGCGGCGCTAGGTACATCAAGATACGGTGCAAGGAGCTCGAACAGATGATTTACAGGGACAGGGTGGGCGAACCATCGACGGCCGGTGTGGGAATAGTAAACCTCATCGGATACGGGTACTCGCAAGAAAGGTACAACTTCAGTTCGGTGCCCGCCAAGAGTTTCTTCCCCATTGGCAAGCTCCAAAAACTGACGTTCAGGCTAGAACGCCCTGACGGGTCTTTGTACGAGACGAACGGGGTGGACAACAGCTTCCTGTGCGCCTTGACATACAGGGTAGTTCCAAATTCGTCAAGTACCACGGTATTTGATGGCCCGGGCAAATTTCCAGCCGCCCCGGGGTACAGCGGGGACTATATACAAACGCTACAACACAGATGGAAACAAGAGGCAGAGGCAACGTATCAGAGCCATAATAAAGCTACTTATGATCGGTGTAGACCACGAACTGGCTAGTAGGTTGTGGTCCTCTTCCATCCCTCGGAGCAGCCGCAGCCCTTCTTCTGCGCCGTGAACATGAACACCACAATATCCTCCACAAAATTGTTTTGGTCGTTTTCATCGGTATCGCCATTGTAAATCACGTTGTCCTTATCAGAGTTTTCGACGTCTACGAGCAGTGGCACGATTGGTTCATCTTCTTCGTCCGACACGGCGAACCGCGGGTCGAAGAAGCCCGGGGAAAGTTCTAACGATTCATGTGACGACATATACTACTATAAAATATTTATTTTTTGCCACCTGGCAAACTTTCACACTCGCTGGAACCTTCTGTAATCTCCGAGTTCAACGGCGAGTTTCGGGGGCTTGTCTTTGCCGGTCGGAAGCACGGCAGTCAGTATATCCGCGGGGTCCCAAGTAGTTTCGGGGATGTCGTACTTGTAAGTGGGCCTGTACAGGGCCATCGTGAACTTCTCTTTCTTTCCCGCAAAGAACCACCAGGCGGTGGTGGCGACGACGACGGCGAGGGCCAGAATCAGAAGCGCATTCATCGTTGTATACAATACAGAAACATTTTTTAATTCTCTGGGTCAAATGACAACAACCTCTTTCGCATATATAAACGTATAAACGTAAATTGTATCACAAGTAAATATGTCGGTAGTTCGCACAGCCGTCGCCAACGCCATGAACCGGATCATACGGTCTTCGGGCGAGTCATGTCAGCTCCACCGGCTGTACAAAATATCGTTTGCGAACGGAAAGTCGTACGTAGGACAGACGAAGAAACTCCCCGAGGAGCGCGCAAGGGAGCACGCGCGCAATTCGTCCAAGTGCACCAAGGTGCTAGAAGAAATGCGCAGAAAAACCCCGTTTCGCGTAGAGACGATCGCGGTGACCGGGGCGCACAACATAGATGCGCTAGAAAAGGTGGCCATCGCCATCGAAAAGACGCTGGTGAGCTACGGCGGTCTAAATATCACCGTTGGCGGTCCAGGGGTAAAGAAAGCGAACGACGAGTATGAGAAATTCGCGGACGAGGTCAAGATGGTGTATGCGAAAATTGCAAAGGGGCGGCACGTGTCATACGATATTATGTTTATGAAAGGCGAAACCGTTCTAACCGAAGAGGAGTTCAAGGCTATCAGGACTCTGAAACGGCCGTAAGCGCGGCAAGCTTTGTCTCTAAATCGTCAATTCTCTGAATGCAACGCTGCAGGGCGCCGTACATGGCAAAGTATATCTGCGAAGTATCTAGGAGTTTGCAATCCTCTAGACCGAACATGTCTTGCGTGACTACGGATTTTGGCATGAATTGTTCTACGTCTTGGGCGATAAAACCTATCTGGTTCTTGTCCCCTCCAGTGGGTACAATATCGTTCCATGTAAATCTCTTCAAAGGCAACGAGCGAACGAGGTCTTCGCACCAAACTGAGTTTGCTAGGGTGACGTTACCCTTGAGACGATTGTCAGAAGTTGCCGTCCATGAACCGCCCCCTGGTTTAAATGCACTAGCTCCTGTGATTGTAATGTTGCCACTCGCGTCGAGTGACAAAAATTGATTGTTGTTTGCCATCACTGTCTGGTTGTTTCTTGAAGTTAGCGTACTGTTTTGTCCAACAACTGTCAGACCAGTATGCCCGTTCACAGTCAAGCTCGTACCAATGGCTGTAACGCTTGTAACCCCCGAAACCAAGGTTATATTGGAACCAAACGCATATGCATTTGATACAGCCGCGGAAGAACTTGTCGAATCGTTCCCGATGATCACGTCATACCCAATGCCGTAAGCCCGCGAAGCATTGGCCGCGCTGGTAACACCCGAGCCAAGATAAGAAGTTTCTCCCACGAACAGACATTTGGTCCCGGTCCCAGCTCCCACCGTAGAACCTATGCATATGTTTTCATTTCCCGTTGTGTTCCCATTTGCACCAGAGCCCGTGTTATTAGAGCCTATGAATATGTTTCTGTCTCCGTTGGAACCCAAGCCGGCCCTAGAACCAATGCAGACATTAGTATATCCATTCGCGGATGCATCCGAGCCAATGAACACGTTTGTATCTCCCAAAACGAGAGTGTTTCCGCTGTTTGGGCCTATGCAAATATTAAAGTTGCTGGTATTGATACCTAACCCCCCCGCACTTGTCCCCACGCACGTATTGTTCCGCCCCGTCGTTATCCCTGATCCAGCATAAGGACCGATGCATGTGTTTCGAGCAGATGTCATGCTGTTGCCGCTATCAACCCCGATACATACGTTGTAATTCGAGTTCCCAATTTTCTGCCCGCTTCCGGCCCCTATACACACATTGACAGCGCCAGTAGTTATACCGTTGCCAGCGGAAGAACCGATACACGTGTTACTGTACCCAGAAGTTATATTTTGTCCCGCGCCGAAGCCTACACACGAATTATACGTCCCCCCATTCGTCGTGGAGTTCCCTGCCCGATATCCAACCGCGACGTTAAAACTCCCCTGTCCCCCAGACTCGGTGCCCACGAATGTGTTCTGAATCCCCCCTACGAGGCCATCGCCAGCGGACTTTCCGATGAGAGTGTTTGAACTTCCCGTTGTAACAGTATTCCCAGTGTAGATACCTACAAACGTGTTGTCTGTCCCCGTTGAGGCTAAAGCACTTCCCGCATACGACCCAACAACCGTATTATTAAACCCAAGTCGACCTGCCAAAAACCCGATTACCGTGTTAAGGTTTCCGGTGGTTAGTCCGGGCGAGGAAAATGCCCCGATAAGAGTATTATTAACACCGGTAGTGACATTAGCTCCCACGGAATACCCTACCATGGTATTGTTGCTAGCAACTGATGTCGTAGATGTTCCCGAAAAACTGCCCACCACGGTGTTTTGCGTCCCTTGTTGTCCTGCGTTATATCCTATGTACGTGTTTAGGTTCCCGGTGGTAAGCTCTTGGCCCGCGACCGACCCGAGGATGGTGTTTTTCGTACCGGAGGTGAGCTTGGTTGCCGTAGCATGCCCCACGAGTGTGTTGTTCATAGCAGTTTCTTCAAATTCAATCCCAGACAAACTGCCCACCACGGTGTTCTGCGTTCCACGCTGTCCTGCACTATATCCTATATACGTGTTGAAACCCCCGGTGGCGAGCCGTTGAGCCGCGAACGACCCGAGGATGGTGTTGGTAGTTCCGGTTGTGACGTTAGCGCCCGCAGAATATCCTACAATTGTATTGTAGTTAGCCCCATCCTGCAAAGCGACCCCCGAAAAACTTCCCACTATGGTGTTCTGTGATCCCTGGTTTCCCGTGTTGTATCCCACGTACGTGTTAAGGTTCCCGGTGACAAGCCCCTGGCCCGCGAACGCCCCGAGGATGGTGTTTTCGATACCCGTGATGACGTTCGAGCCTGCGGAATATCCTACAGTGGTGTTATTATCAGCCTCGTTGGTCATGTCGGTCCCCGAATAACTGCCTACTGCTGTGTTCCGCGACCCTTGTTTTCCCGTGTTGTACCCCACGAACGTGTTCAGACTCCCGGTGACAAGCCCCTGGCCCGAGTACGCCCCGAGGACGGTATTGTTTACACCAGTCGTGATAACATTTCCCGCGGAAAACCCTACCACGGTGTTATTATCAGCCCCGTCGGTCATGGAGGTCCCCGAATTACTGCCCACTGCTGTGTTCTGCGTCCCCTGGTTTCCCGTGTTGTACCCCACGTACGTGTTAAGGTTCCCGGTGGTAAGCCCCTGGCCTGCGCGTGACCCGAGGACGGTGTTGAAGGCACCCGTGGTGACAGCATTTCCCGCGGAAAACCCTACCACGGTATTAAGGTTGCCACCATTTTCCATGGCGGTTCCCGAAAGACTTCCCACTATGGTATTCTGCGACCCCTGGTTTCCCGTGTTATATCCCACGTACGTATTCAGACTCCCGGTGGCAAGTCCCTCGCCTGCGTATGACCCGAGGACGGTATTGTTTACACCAGTCGTGACGTTCGCGCCTGCGTAAAAACCTACCAGGGTATTATTTCTAGCCCCGACGGCCATGGAAGTTCCCGAATTACTGCCTACTACTGTGTTCTGTGATCCCTGGTTTCCCGTGTTGTATCCCACGTACGTGTTAAGGTTTCCGGTAGTAAGCCCCTGGCCCGCGAGCGACCCGAGGATGGTGTTGTCGACACCACTTTCGAGATCGACTGCCGAAAAATGCCCCACGAGCGTGTTGTTATTAGCTCCTACTGCCATGGCAACCCCCGAATAACTCCCTACAGCGGTGTTCTTCGCCCCTCGTTGCCCAGCGCTAAACCCTACATACGTGTTAAAGGTCCCGGTGGTAAGTCCCTCGCCTGCGTATGACCCGAGGAGGGTATTGTTTACACCAGTCGTGACGTTCGCGCCCGCGGAAAACCCTACCACGGTATTATATTCAGCCCCATTCGCCATAAAAGCCCCTGAATAACTGCCTACTACTGTGTTCTGTGATCCCTGGTTTCCCGTGTTGTATCCCACGTACGTGTTAAGGTTCCCGGTGATAAGCCCTGTGCCCGCGTTCGACCCGAGGATGGTGTTGTCGACACCACTTTCGAGAGAGGTTGCCGCATAATATCCCACGACGACGTTATTGTTTGCCGCTTTACTCATCGAATTTCCAGAGAGACTTCCGACGATGGTATTTCTGTTGCCGTCTTTTCCAGAATATGCTCCCAGAACGGAATTTAACTCCCCGGACATCGTCTTAGACGCGCTTGTCCCTATGATAGTATTAACATTCCCGGAACTCGCATTTCCCGCGTCACATCCTATTATCGTGTTTCGAACTCCTACGTTCCCGGCAGCATATCCAATGTACACGTTGAAATCTGACGCCTGCCCAGGCGTCAGCGGTGCAGTAGGACCGGTGTAAGCACCAACAAAAACATTATTGGCTGCGTTGCTCATAGAATTTCCGGCGCGATACCCTATGATACAGTTAGTGGCTCCAGAAGCAAGTGCCCCGGACTGGACGCCCATGAATACGTTCTGCGACCCGGTAGATCGTACCCCCGCGCCTTGGCCAAAAACGCAGTTGTCTGACCCCAGAACTCTGCCAGCCCCTGCCCCCACGATGCTGTTGTTGCTTTCTATTTGAAAACCAGACGTTGACCCAAAAATACTGTTGTTGTTTCCGACATCTAGCCCCGCAGCAAAGCCTGTAATAGTATTGTTTGTGCCAACGTTCGAACCCGACGCAGCTCCAATAATCGTGCTTCTCTCTCCTGTTACACTACCCGCGTTAGCGCCAACCACTGTGGCAAGGTTGCCCACGTTTTGAGAACCTGCCTGAAAGCCTATGGCTACCGTGCTATACGTGTCGTTTCCCGCATATTTCCCCGCTCCCGATCCGACGAATACGGTTTTTTGAGCGCCAGAATATCCCGATTCGAACCCCACGAATGTAGAGCTAACGGAATTTCCGCACTGCAGTCCCGCGTTGGCGCCTAGTACGGTCGTTTCTGACCCGGTTGTCATGTATCTTGCCGCCTGATACCCGAGGGCGACATTTCTGCAGTTCGCCATGTACTGCCCCGCGTTCTTCCCTACGATTACGAGCTGGCACCCCGAGGCATACTGTCCAGCGCCAGGGCCTATTATAACGGAGTCCGACACATTCGCTGAGTTTCCCCCATTACCACCCTGGTAGTTTCCTATGATAATCGTGTCGTATACATTTGTCGTACTTGCGCCGGCGTTGACTCCAATGAAGATATTGTTGCCCCCATTCTTGTTATTGAACCCGGCATTTACACCAACGTACACATTGTTGGAACCATCTGTCGCGTTCTGTCCGGTACCGGCCCCCACATATGTGTTGTTGCGTGTGTTCCCGGCTGCTTTTCCCGAGCTAGACCCCACGAATGTGTCGTTCGTAGACAAGGTCGCGTTTCTTCCCGCGGACTCTCCAATGAACGTAGAACCGACTACGTTGAGCCCGTAGTAAGCGGCCGCTGCCCCTATGGCAACGTTCCGCTTCCCGCTGCGGAATCTGCCCATACTTTTCCAGCCCACGCAAGTGTTATAAGAGCTGTCCGTTTGGTACTCTGCAGATTCGTACCCTATGGCAGTGAGACCCACGACATTGGCCGCGTACTGCGAGCTCCCCGTGCCAACCGTTGTCGTAGACTCTATGTCTTGCATTTCCGCGCCGGAGTACGCCCCGAGAACCACTGTGTTCGACACACTCTGTGAAGACATCATCGCGTTTGCGCCGACCCCCACATTTCGCTGACACGACGGATTGTGTTCCGGTATCCGAGTTCCCGCGTTGAGCCCCACATAGGTGCTGTCGTAGCCATCGACAAGAGAAATATTGTCGAGCTGCAATGAATACGCACCTTTACCCGCAAGGGTATAATCCTGGAAATTTTTCGCTGGCTGCATATATGTGTTGCTTACATTTTAAATATTGAAATTTTCAACGCATCATTTTCCAGTAGACCCGAACCCGCCATCGCCCCGCTCCGTCTTGGGAAGTTCGTCTACGACCGAAACATCAAGCATCTCAATTTTCTCAATGACCAATTGTGCGATTCGATCTCCTTTCTTAATTTCGTAGTCAACGCCGGATGTGTTGTAGAGAATAATTTTTATCTGACCTGATTAACGACGGACCATCTATAACCATAAGCACTCCTATTTTCCATATCAATAACGTTTGAAATAATAGCTGAACCCGCGGTCGGATAAGAAGACCGGATGAAACGTAAAGCAGAAATAAGACTATGAAAATTTTCTATGGTTCCGTCTGTTTTTTTAATAGCACGCAAGTGTATTATTTTTTCATTAGGACCATATGTTCTATTGTCATTTTCACCATCAAAGTTATATTGTTCTTGATATTCTAGATAAACAGAGTATTTCCGTTACATCAAAGCTGATGAAACCTGAAGATTTCTTATGAAACCTTTATCTTCCGGTGCTTCCAAATCCACCTTTCCTCGAAGTCTCGTCAAGTTCATCAACGACCTCGACATCAAGCATCTCAATCTTTTCAACGATGAGCTGTGCCACGCGGTCCCCTTTCTTGATCTCGTAATCAACGCCGGATGTGTTGTAGAGAATAATATTCACACTTTGACGATAGTCCGCGTCCACCACCCCGGCAAGGACGTCAATGCCGTGCTTGAAGGCCAGGCCGCTCCGAGGAGCGACCCTGCCGTAGGTTCCCACGGGGACCTTGACCGCCAGGCCCGTGGGGACCGCCACGCGCCCCATGGACGGGACCACGATGTCTACAATTGACGATAGGTCGTACCCGGCGGACAGCTCAGAGCCACGGCTGGGGACGATGGCGGACGCGTCAAGCTTCTTCACGAAGAGGGCGGACATTGTTACCACGTTCGCAGCCTACGTTGGTATAACACACGCCGCTTGTCAATATGCCGTATATCGTTGTGCGATTGCCTATACTTTTCGCGTTGCCCGAATTGTTTAAGTTTGCACGATGGAACAACTTTCTGCCGAGTTCATGAGCATGTTCAACTGCATGGCAGACCTGAAACCCAAACACATATTTCCCACGCCCATCCACCTTAGCACGATGACCCTGTCTGGCAAGTTCAACAGCGGAGACACTCCGATCCCCGTAGAGGCCATTCGGTCTTGCATGGCAGATGTCGTGACAGAAGAGGGTCTCCAGCTTGCCACTCCGAAGGTCGTGAAGCGTCGGGACACGGCCGTTCGCAATACGAACATGAAGAAATTCGATCACCAGATTTCTTTCACCCTCGGCACCTCGTCTATGAAAGTTTTTTACAACGGCGCGGTCCACGGCACCGGGTTTTCGTCCGCCGAAGACTTTGTGAACATGGCGAAAGTAGTGGCTAGACAAATAGCGGACATTGCTGACATCGAGCTAGAACTGGTAGACGTGAGAATCAACCTCATAAACATGTCTACGTCCACGGTAGACGCTTTCTCGAGACCCGTCAAATTCAACATGAAGCGCCTCGCCGCAGCTTTCGACGAGAGAGGCGTGCACGCGTATTTCAACCCCGAGCAGCATCCCGCCGTGAAGGTCCTATTGTTCGATTCGAAGAAGAAACTGTGCACGGCATTTATTTTCCCCACTGGCTCGATTTCGATCTTCGGGTCTAAAGAGCCGAAGCACATTGCGCAAATATACAAGACGCTGTTCGAAGTAATGGACGATAACTTTGAACTCGCGCAGGTGTGCGAACTTAGAAAGACGACGCTGAAAACACGCCTTGACATAACACACGGATACCATTCGTATAGTGTAAGACTTTTGAGGTGATTATTAATTGCTGAAAAGGACGCCTCCCATGCCATCTTGTATGCGCAAAACGTTAAAACTCACCGCGAATATGGCTATTTTCGTGAACTTTGTGAGCGCCGAATTGAGGGTGGTCGACGTGTCGAGGACCTGTGATATGGTTGCCGCGGACGCCTTTTTATTCGTGAGAGTCAGCGTCGCCATGTCCACGCGACTGAAGTTCATCGTGCCCGCGGAATCCTGATCGTTCGCGTTGACGCCAAAAGAATACATGTAAATACCCGCCGACGGAGCCTGCTTCAGTGCCTGAGTGGTTTGCACCAAGTTGAAATAGGTCCCGGGGCGCTCGCTGAATCGGTCCACGCCGTTTATGCGAAGAATCGCCGAGTCGAGAGGTGCATATCCGTCGTTTGATTCGAACTGGTTAGAGTTTGTAGTGTAAATCCCGTGGAGGTTCGTCTTGTAGACCCACATAATATAACGCGTCGGATGGTTGAATGACATATCAAAACTTTGCGGTGTCACGCCCTTCTCTGAAAACTGCGGGTTTAGCGTGTTCATCTGCACCTGTTCTATGTTGTATTCGTGCGGAGCCTGGGCAAAATACGTTCTCTCGGTCTTGTCCAGGAACACGTAATCCGCAAAAAACCTTGCCGTCGGCATGTAGTTTACGTCAACGCCAGGGATGTTGTACGGTTCGTTGAACGTTATCCGGACCTGCACGTCGTGATATTGCAGGGCGACGAGCGGAAGGGCCATGGACAAGTGGCGCGTGAAGAACAGCGGGAGGTCGAGGTAGAAGGTTCTTACGGCACCGGGGGGGTCGTCGGGACGAAAGTTCAACATCCTGTAGTTTGCCGCTCGCATTTCAACGTCGTTAGAAGTTTCGTCGTGAATTCGGAGCCACGTTGCCGCATCGTCTATGACATACACGTCCTGGCCTCCGATAACGACGGCGATAGATTTTATGAACTGCTCTACTGGGTAAAAGGACGGGATGTTCGACTTCTTCATAGTCACTTGAAGAACGCACGACTTTATGAGATCTCCCTGTCGCGCGACAGTTATCATTGACGGAGAACCGTAGTTGATGTCAAACACGGTTTCAATTGACTCGATGGCAAAGTTCGTTTTGCGAACAGATGTCCGTTTCCAAAGGCTTCTTTGAGGATCTCCGGTCAAGAAAACATCCTGTGCGCCTGTCGCAATCAGCTGCGAGAGTGCCCCCATTTGAGTATAATCTTTATTTTTATAATATATTTTTATCGCATATTTTACAAAAAGTTTCTCACGTAAGCCTCGGCCTCTCCCTTGGTGAGCGGTCTCATCGAACCCCGTGTCCTTATCTTGTTTTCAGAATAAAGCTCCATTTCGGCGTCTAGAGCGTCTACATTGAGAGTGTTGTATTTCACAGTTTTCTGAGTCTCTGTCCTTGCCCCCGTGAGGGAAATGGCGGCCTTTGCCTTCTCTATTTCTATCTGTTTCAGTATGTTGTTATACTCGTCCGCAGCTGCCGTTTCGTCTTTCGCCTTGCGCTGCTTGGTGTTCTCGACCACGATCTGCGATATAGGGACACTTTGCGAAGCTTTGGTGGCTTTTTCGGTCTTGAAGGTGTTCATGACTTTCGTAAACGTCATGTTCGCTTTATCCGCAAATTCCTTGGTTTTACTCTTAATCGCGGAAAGCTCGCTGACAAGCTTCGAACTGGGTTTTGCGGCATTAACGATTGCATCCGGGCTTACGGGGGTGGCCGGCGCTTTTGAACTGAACGCGGTCTTTACAGCGCCGCCGCGAACACTCTTCTTACCGGAAAAGGCGTCTTGTATGTCCCCCCAGTTTTTGTAAACGTAAAACGCTATCACAGCAACGGCCAGCAGAGCCGTCGCGACGATGCCAAAAATGTACCGTTTCTTCATTTAATATTATTAAATATTATTCTCGCAGTCGGCGTCATCAAATATCACGTTTAAAGACTCGAACGGTAACGTCCGTTACATCAAAGCATGTAGATTCCATAAGAAATATGCTTCAGATCTACTGAGAGACGTTATTGTAGTCCAGATTTAATACGGCCCGATGCGCACGTTACGTAATTGGAAACTCGAAGGCTTCACCCTAGTCATATTGTTATCCCCGCCAAAGAAGGAGTTAAAATTAATCTCGCTGATGTCCATCCCATTTCGAACCCTCCATATGATGCCGTCGCTCTCCCTCGTGAGACTTTTTGGTCCGGCGACGCTCATATACAGCTTTCCGTTATTCTTTCCCACGTCGTTCATCAAAATTCCGAGCGTCACGGTATACCAGGAGCCCGTCGCTGAAAAAATTTGATTGAAATCCTTTTTCCAAATACCGAGGCCGCAGTTAGGGTCCCCCATGGCGGTGATGAACGCTGGCTGCTTTCCTTTTGTCGACGTAGGGAAATACGTGTATGCTTGGCCAGACCGCTGGTGTTCCCACATCAAACGAAGGCTTCCCCCGGTGTCCGAATGGCTGCACCCGCTCGCCGCCCCGCTCCCGATGTGCAGCCCCCCGACCTTTCCTCTGGCATCCGTGGGTCCGTCGTCGAACGAAAACCCTGGGGCAAAGTTTATTTCAAATGACAGCTTGGCGCCGTTCTTGAACTGGCTAGGCACCGGCCACGATTTTCCCCAAGCTTTCTTCCCCCCGGCAATTGTTTTGTTGTTCAGGTTAGATGTTATCGTTTCTCCCATGATGAGGACGGAGCCCGCCGACGGCGCTGGGGACGGCACTGGGGACGGCGCTGGGGACGGCACTGGGGACGGCGACGGCGACGGCACGGGCTTGGGCTGCTTCGGGGCCCCCGCGTCTTGTGTCTGCGTTTTCATATACTCTTGGAAAGTTGTTTTAGCGCTGTTAATCTTCGCATTTAGCGCTGCCAACGTATCCTGAGCTGCCTTTACAGCGGCCTGCTTTGCGGTCGCGCTTTTGACGAGCCGGTCCTTAGCATTTTTTTCCGCCTGTATCCGCATCTCCGTGGCTTTTTTGAACGCCGCATCCGCATCCTCGCGCTTCGCCTTTACTGCTGCAAGGGCATCCTGAGCTTTCTTAATGTTTTCGGACACTATGCTGTCGGAAAGTTTGCCGTATTGTTCCGAGGCGGCCGAGGCGTTCTGCGTGGCTTTTAGTATGGCCTCGTCTGCGCTGGCAAGTTCTTTTTTCCTCAGGTCTTCTAGAGCCTTAGCAGCTTCAAGGTTCTTCTGATTGGTGTCCGCCTTTGATAGTTCGGCCGCCACGATTGCCCGTTTTACTTCGTCTTGGGTCGCGCCCCCCTTGGCATAAAGTTGGGAAGCCGTCTGCACGTTCGCTTCGAGCTGGGCGGAAGTCGCGGCGGACTTTAGAGCAGCGTCTACGACTACGCCGGCGGCTTTCTTGTCAACATTGTCCGAGACCGTTTCCGCAACGTCCGAGATTATGGAGTTGCTTTCTCTGTTTCTCCTAATGATGTAGCGAACGAGAAACACCGCTCCCGTGACAACGATGGCAACCGCCGACACTATGATGGTCCACAATAACCAGCGAGACATGCCACCGCTATCGCCACTGTTCGAAAGGTTGTCGTTGTTTGCGAGGTTGTTGACGGCGGCGTTGACGGTATTGACAACGACGTCCGCGGACATCACATTTGTAAGGTCTGGCGCACTTGCTGACTCCATA